>Ga0209826_1000213_pt1 | contig 41565 bp, 35 predicted proteins | sample GOMGulsemesocosm_5_FD_184637 | JGI IMG/M metagenome (GOLD analysis project Ga0209826, IMG submission 184637) | Methane-oxidizing microbial communities from mesocosms in the Gulf of Mexico - GOM15C Gulf of Mexico (SPAdes) (version 2) | ecosystem: Environmental > Aquatic > Marine > Cold seeps...
CAAGTTTTAGCACAAGATCCCCGCCCTTCTTACAAACAAAATACAATAGACAATAAAGTATATGGCATGAACTTATACAAATTAAACATTCAATGGCAAATGTTAGACACTGAAAATATAAACGTTGTAAACATTACAACCATTTGAATTTAAGTGTATTTTCATTTAAAAGTGTCCATTTTCTATTATGGGTATAAGCCAATATCGTAAATGAGCGCTTTGACAAATAGGCCTCAATGCTGACATCACTTTCTCTTGGTCAGCACAATTAATTAGCACTTCAAATTGGAATAACTCTCGATAGCCTTCAACCTGTTCAATAATATTAAAGCTGCTATGCTCTTTACTATAACCATTGATTTTTCGTAAGTTAAAGCCGCTTAATTGAGGAAGACTCATCAACTCATCAACAATGTCATCTTTTAAATCTTTAGGTGATATTAAGGTAAATAGTACTTGTTGTGATGTCATTATTTATGCTCCTTGCATGTTTTGTTTATTGGCTCTTTTTTCCATAAAACTATAAAAAACAGGAAGTAAATATAATGTCGTTATGGTGGATGTGATCAAACCTCCAATAACAACGATTGCTAAAGGTTTTTGAATTTCTGCACCTGGGCCAGTTGCAAACGCTAAAGGGATCAAACCAAACATTCCTGTACTTGCTGTCATCAATATAGGGCGAAGTCGACGTACAGCACCGTCTAATACGCGATTATTTAAATCTCTTATAATTAGTTTAGTTTGCTCAAAATAACTAACCATAACCACACCATTAGCTACTGCAATGCCAAGTAAAGCAATAAAGCCAACAGATGCAGGAACCGATAAATATTCACCACTAATATATAAAGCAATTATGCCACCCATCATGGCAAAGGGAATGTTGGCTAATATAAGCCCTGATTTGCTTAATGAGTTAAACGTGGTAAACAAAATAATAAAAATTAACATCAGTGCTGCCGGTACAACAACTAATAAATTTTTAGCCGCACGTTGTTGGCTTTCAAATTCACCGCCATAAAAAAGGGAATAACCACTAGGTAGCTTCACTTGTTGTCCAATTTGCTTATTAAGTTCATCAACAAAACCAACCACGTCTCGACCGATAACATTTGAACTAATAGAAACAAAACGATTGCCTTTTTCTCGTTCAATTAATAACGGACCATTTTTAAAGCTGACTGTGGCAATATTTCTTAATGGCACTAAACTGTGATCGGGCATAAGAATTAGGGTTTGTTTTAAATCAGCCAAGGAGGTTATATTTTGATGACTATTAAATTGCTCGTGCGAAGCACTACCGCTTAAGTTTGAAGGTTTAGACAACACAATAGCAGTGGACTTTTTCCCTTCTAAAATAGCAGATAGAGTCACCTCTTCTAACTGACTTTTCAGGAAATTAGACAGAGATTTTGTCGTCATATTACCTTGACTGGCTATTTCAGGTAAAAGCTCAATATTTAGATATTTACCGCCTTCAATCAACGCTGCTTGTACATCTGAGCTACCATCTACGTTATTGACCACATCGGCAATTTGATTGGCAAGTGTTGCCAATATATCAACGTTATTACCAAAAACTTTAATTGAAACATCACCTGTACTGCCAGTAAGCATCTCTGAAACTCGCATTTGTATCGGTTGAGTAAAACCAATATTAATACCTGGAAATTGTTGTAATACTTTTCGTATGTCTTCAATAAGTTCTGCTTTAGTATCAAAACGCCACTCTTTACTTGGTTTTAACTCCATAAATACATCAGTTTCGTTGAGCCCCATAGGATCAAGACCAAGCTCATCTGAGCCTGTTCTGGCAACAATTTGTGTGATTTCTGGAATGTTTTTTAATAACGATTTTTCAATTTGCTCATCTAGATCGATTGATGCATCAAGTGAAATGCTGGGTGATTTTTCTAGCTGAACAATGATATCACCTTCATCAAGTAGAGGCATAAAGCTTTTACCTAAACTGCTAAAAAGTACCAAACTAAAGGTCAGGATTAACGAAATACTGATGATAAACATTCTTGGAGAAGCTAACGTTTTATTTAAAGTTTTTTGATAAATCCCTTGTAAAACTATTACTAATTTTGGCTCTTTAATCGCATCATTTTTTAACAACAACGATGCTAAAATAGGAATAATGGTCAGTGATAATATTAAGGCACTGATCATGGCAAAAACAATTGTTAAGGCGACTGGCGTAAATAGTTTTCCTTCAAGCCCAGTAAGAGTTAATAACGGAGTGAAAACAATAATGACAATAGCTGTGCCGACAACAACGGGAACAGCAACTTCTTTACAGGCACGAAAAATCACATGCAGACGCGGTAAGGTTTTATTTTTTGCCAGCCCATTGACGATATTTTCAACAATAACCACTGATGCATCAACAAGCATACCAATAGCGATAACCAAACCACCTAAGCTCATTAAATTTGCTGACAAGTTAAATATGTCCATCAAAATAAAAGTCATTAAAGCCGCAAGCGGCAATGACAAAGAAACAACGATTGAAGATCGCAAATCACCTAAAAATATTGCCAGTAGTATAATAACAAGAATAACAGCTTGTCCTAGTGCGCTAGTAATAGTACCAATAGCGGTATCAATTAAGTTAGAGCGATCATAAAAAACATTGATTTTAGTGCCTTGTGGCAATGTAGGTTCAATTTCAGTTAGTTTATCTTTTACTTTAGCGACTACATCTGCGGTATTACTATTTTTAAGGGCGATAATTAAGCCCTGAACGGCTTCAACACCATCTTTTGTTACGGCGCCATAACGCGTTAAATGACCAATATTGATTGCTGCTATATCTTCTAAGCGTGTTACTCGCTGGTTTTCTGATTTTATAACAAGTTTAGCCAGTGAATCTAAATCAGTTAAACGTCCTTGAGTTCGTAATATTAACGTATCATTACCTTTGACCATTCGGCCAACGCCACCATTTAGGTTATTGTTCTCAAGAGCATCTTTTATATCAGTAAAAGCGATCTTAAGTTGTTGCATTTTTAAAATATCAGGACTGATTTCATAAGTCTTAACAAAGCCACCTAAACTGTTTACATCAGCCACGCCTTCAACTGTTCTTAATAAAGGCCTTATTTGCCAGTCTAATAATTCTCGCTTTTGGGTGAGTGTCAATTTAGGATTTTCAATTGAAAACATAAACATTTCACTTAACGGTGTACTCATTGGTGCCATGCCACCGCTAATATTTTCAGGCAATGAAGACCATATATTCATTAGGCGCTCATTAACTTGTTGACGAGCCCAATAAATATCAGTGCCCTGCTTAAAATCAATAGTGATAGCAGTAATTGAATACTTAGTCGTTGAGCGCAGCATTTCTTGAGAAGGTATACCAAGCAATTCTGTTTCAATCACCCGAGTCACTTGAGATTCAATTTCAACCGATGTCATGCCTGGCGCTTTTAATACAATTTTCACTTGCGTTGGTGAAATATCAGGAAATGCATCAATAGGAATATTTATCCAAGAGCGCATCCCCATCACAATAGCGATCAAGACAATAATGCTGACAAACAATCGTTGCGATAATGAAAACTTTATAATATTTTGCAACATTTATTCACCCCCAAGTTCAAGCAATATACCTTGCAGTGCACTTATTGAAGTAATTAAAACCTGCTTGCTGGTAAGATCAATAGCACTTGAAACATGGTAGTTGTTATCAGCTGAACTAAGTATTTCAATAGCAGCTAATTCAAATAGCGAAGAATCGTCATTTTTAATCGCAATATAGTTTTGGTTATCTAACTCAAAGATTGCTTTTTTAGCTAGCACAAATGCTTGTTGTTTATATTCTGGGGTAACTAATAATTGTTCGCCAAGTGTAAAGCGGCATTCCTTATTCAGTGATGATGACCAAGTGGTTTGACTGAAGTTTTTAACTATTCCTTCTTTTGAAGCTATTGCTAAACGACATTTACTCCCTAAAACGTTAATACTCGCTAAATTAGCAATATTATTAATAGGTACTGAGACTTTTAAACGAATACTGTTTTTAGGAATAATATCAAAAAGCAACTCACCTTCTTGCTTAGCTGCCACATCACTTGAAAACCTAACATAGCCACTTATAGGTGATTTAATTGCAATATTCTCATTGCTATCTATATTGAGAAAAGCCTTATAATGATTTAAATGCTCAAATCGTAATTGTGCCGCAAAATAGTTTTGACTAATCTCTAACCATTGCGATTGTTTAAGCGCTTTTTGTGTAAATAAAATTTTGCTCGATTTATATTGCTGCTGAGCATTTAAGAACAACTCTCTTGCTGCTTCATATTCGTCTAGAAAGTGATGCACATCAAAACCATTCAAATAAGCCACCGCTTGGTTTTCTTCAATATAACTACCGTTAGCAACAATATAATTAATTTGCTGCACTCCAAAAGGTAAAAACATCGAAAAATTTGAACCTGATTTTTCACTAACACTTGCAAGTAAACTATGGCCTAAAATTCTTGAGACAGCTTGCACTGGCGCGGTATCAATTTGATATTCACCCAAAGCAGCGAATGCAACAGAAAGAGTGACTTTATCTTCATTTTGCTCAAAAGCCATAACATTGGTTACAGCGGCAAATAAAACAACACCTAACGATAGTTTAGTTAACATTTTGTTTTGGAATATCTTTAAGGTGCGAAGCATGGTTGTTAATATTATTATCATAATGAAATTCCTACAGCTTGATTAAGTAATGCGCTATTTTTAAGTAAAAGGAGTTTGTTAGTCGTTAGTTTAGATTTGGTATTAAAGGCGGTTAGCATTCTACGAATGGCTGTGTCTTGATTTATTTGGTTTGCTTCAATGACTAATTTTGTTTCAGTAATAATTTGCGTTGATATTAGTTTTGCTTTAATTAATAAATCATTTTTTTTGAGTAATACTTGTTGATTCGCCCACAATGACACATAAGTATCACGTAAAGAAACAAGCCTATTAGCACGAGCTAACTCATAGCTCCCTTTTGCCACTAACCACCCGCTGTTAATTGCTTGAGATTTTATATCAAACATAGTTAAAGGAACTTCTGCGGCAATACCTATTTGTGTTTCATTAATAACATTATTATTTAGGTTTTTAGCGTTAAAAGATAAATTCCAAGGCTGACTTTTATTACTGGCAAGCTTTAATTGCTGTGTTTGCTCAAACCAGCTTTGATCAAGCTTGCGGATTTGAGGGTGATTAATTAGCATTTGCCCCAGAGAAACATCCGTTTCTAAAAACTGTTCATCTATTCCTTTCGGTAAGGCGGTAAATCCTGTTAATAATTTATACTGATGATGAAGTTTGGCGATGGTTTGCTCTACACTGAGTTGCTCCATTTGGCTATCAAGCTTTTCCTGCTTAATCAAAAGTAGTGGATATTTACTTATCGAAGCACTTTGAAATAACTGCTTATATTGTTTTTCTAATTCAGTAAGAAATTTAAGCTTCTGATTTATTATTTCATTTTCATGCTCAGACAACTTAATTTGCCATAATTTCGCCCGTATAAAGCCTGAAAGCATTAATCGTTTATTCTCAATTAAAAGTGTTTGTGTTGTTTGACTAGACAGATACAGCTTTTCATCCGTCTCACTTTGAAACCATGATTTTATTGGTAAACTAACATTAACTTCAGTTTCATCGGTTCCTTGTTGCAGATCGCTTTTTAAATAACTTACCCCCAATGTAGGCGAAGAAGATAACCAACTTGAGCTTTTATTTTTAGTTTCTTCTTTGTTATCATTTATATCACTTATTTTCATCGCCGCGGTTAATACTTGTTTTAATGTTGGCGCTGGGTTTAATGAAAGTGATTGTGTAAGAGCATGGTTACTGGTAAATAACATAGCCAAAAAAGAGATTAACTTCAGAGTGAGTCTGCCTTTGTTATTCTCCTCTTTCTTATTTTTTTTCATAAACATAACAATTTCTACTGAGTTGAGTATTAATTGATAGGTATAATAACGAAAAATTTGAGGGTTTCATTAGACATATGTTAAATATAGGTTAAATTCAGCCTGTGGTACATATGTCCATTGTATTCATACTTCATTGTTTTATTTGTATTTTTAAGGTTTAAATTAAATGAAAGATAAGATTATAGCGGCAGTATTATTATGTATCATGGTATTGAATTTTTTTGATGTACTTACCGATATTTCTCTTGGTATACCCACATGGCATATCGTAGAAGAGAGCGTGATTGTGCTGATATCTGGGCTACTTGGAGTATTTTTAGTATTTGATATTAAAAAACGCACAAAAAAACATGCAGCTCTTAAGCAAAAATTACAGGAAAGTCATAATCAAATAAAAGATATTACTGACGAAATGGCCACCGCACGCAGACAATATAGCCATATTATTCATGAACAATTTGAAAACTGGCAATTAACTAAAAGTGAGCAAGAGGTCGCCATGCTATTACTTAAAGGTTTAAGTTTTAAAGAAATGAGTATGGTTCGAGAAACGAAAGAAAAAACAGTGAGACAGCAGGCTTCTACAATTTATAGTAAAGCGAACGTTGAAGGTCGTCATGAGTTTGCTGCTTGGTTTTTAGAAGACTTTATTGTTGGGTAATACAATTATTTTAAACGGACAAGAGCAGATATGGATATATACTCATGTTACCTCGAAATACTCGTTTCAGCGAGAATTAAAAGGCTTAGAGGCAAGGCATTGATTGAAGAGAATGGTTGTTCCCTTGTCGAAATCAATAACGCCGCATATAAGCCTTTTAAACTCGCCCTTTGGGGACGTCTGATAAAATCATGCTCGTCGTTGCTCTTTTTTTTAAGGGATCAACCATTAATAAAAACAAGCGCCTTGATCATGAATTACTCAGGCGTCCTGAAACAGACATTTTGAAGTAACATGAGTATATTGCTTTAATTGCTCTTCGTGCTTGATAAAATTTACGTTTAATATTATTTTTAATTGATAAGAGAATCAAAAAATAGGAAACATATATGCGTATCACAGCAGAACAATACGCGGAAAAATCACAAGAGTTATGTGTTTTACCCGATGTATATCTTCGATTGAAACAAATGCTAGAAAGTGAACAGGCAACATTAGATGATATTGCTATGGTCATTTCTTTAGATCCTGCTTTAGCGTCATGTTTATTAAAAATAGCTAATAGTGCTTTATTCAATTTTCCTAAACAAATAGAGTCAATACCACGAGCTCTGATGATTTTAGGCATTAAAGAAGTTCATAATTTAATTAATACTTATGGTGTTACCGCCGCATTTTCTGGACTTGATCCTGACATAATGGATATGGATAAGTTTTGGGAGATCAGTGTAGATTGTGCACTACTAACCAAGTTTTTAGCTAAAAGAAAAAACATAAAAAATAGCGAAGGACTTTTTCTTTGTGGTCTTTTTCATAATATAGGCGAACTCGCAATTGTTCATAATGCCGCCAAAAAGGTGCAGTACTGCGAAGCCTATACTAAGGAAGAAACGCCATGGCAACGTCAACGGGATATTTTCGGTTTTACCTTTGCAGATTGTAGCGCTGAATTATTAACATTGTGGCGCTTGCCTAAAGCAATTATTACTCCAATACGTGAATATAATTATGCCTATAGTCTAGAGTCATTGCCAGAAAGTACTTTGTTATATATTACATCTCGTTTAGCTGTTATTAATTCACACCCCGGCATGTATTCAAAAGTCAATTTGCTTGGTAAGCATTTAATGGAAGATCTTAATATCACTCTCAATGATATTGATGACGCTTTAGATTATTGTAATGCTGAAGGAATGGCGATTATGTCGGCATTGAAAATAACAGGTTAATTAATCACAGCTAACATCTTTAGCTATTTTATCTCTATCACTAAGCATAGATCATCGCGCCTTAGACGCTCATCAAACTAATTTATTTTTGCTAAGTTTGTTGATGTTATTGAAACTTAGGGCGAATAACACCAAACAAAAAGACGTCACCCTCGGGATCTATTTATCGAGGCTCCAGTTTTTAATCACTATGGATTTTCAACAAGAGCACTTGGGAATGACCTATGAATATGAATTATTTAATATTATGTTCAAACAGTTCAAAACGAGGACGATTAGCTTGAACCTCAGTAAGTGGCTCAATAATACGTAAACTATCTTTACAACGAGCAGCTAAATTTATGTACTCTTGAGTACCAAATTTTTTCCAGTTGAATTCTTTCTCGCTTAACTTACGTATAACTTTAGCTGGAGTACCAACCACCATAGAACGTGGTTCACAGCTAAATTCAGTTTTAACAAAAGCAGAGGCAGCAACCATTGATTCTTTACCAATATTTGCTTTATCCATAACAACAGCATTCATGCCTATTAAAGAGTTTTCACCGATATGGCAGCCATGTAAAACAGCGCAATGACCAATATGACTAAATGGTTCAAGATGACAGTCCTGCTGAGGAGCACTATGTAGAACACAACAGTCTTGAACATTAGAGTTTTCCCCGATAAAAATGCGACCAAAATCGCCACGCAGTACAGCACTTGGGCCAATATAACAATTAGCTTCGATAATTACATCACCAATTATTTCAGCACTTGGGTGAATAAAACTAGTTGGATCAATTACAGGAACAAAGTCATCAAGGGCGTAAACAGGCATTTTATATACTCTATATGTTAAGAGAAAAGGTTAATGAAATATATAGACTCAAGCCACTTCACCTTGTTCATCAATCGTTCAGGCATCCTAAAACGAACATATTGAAGTAGCTTAGATATAACGGTAAGGCTCTTATTTAAAAGAAATAAATAATACCGCGCTTTATCTTAAAGAGCAATAAGCTCAAATTAAAGACTAAGGCTATTTGGCTAAAACAACCCCCTCTCTGCGAGGATCAGCGCCACCGACAAGGCCAGTTTGTGTTACCTCAATAGCATGAATACCACTGTTTAAATCACGTATTTGTACTTTATGACCTTTCGCTTCCAATAACGGCTTTAATGCTTCAACTGCAGTACCACGTTCTATAGTAGTAACATTATTTCGGTTTGTTATTTTCGGTAAGTTAATCGCTTCTTGAGGATCAAGTTTCCAATCAAGCACACCAATAATGGTTTGCGCAACATAGTTTATAATTCGGCTACCGCCGGGTGAGCCAACAAGCAATTTCAATGAGCTATCCTCATTAAAAACCATCATAGGTGCCATAGAGCTTCTAGGGCGCTTATTCGGCTGCACTCTATTTGCTACCCATTGACCATTTTGCTTCGGCGCTAAAGAAAAGTCAGTTAGTTGGTTATTTAAAATAAAACCTTCAACCATTAAAGCAGAGCCGAAACCATTTTCAATACTACTCGTCATTGAGATAGCATTTCCTTGACCATCAATAATAGCCAAGTGACTCGTTGATGGTCGTTCTATAGCCGAATCATTTCCTTGTGCTAACGCACCACTTGGGTTTCCTGAAATAGCTTTACCCATGTCTCTTTCAGCATCAATTAATAATGAGCGTTTAGCTAAATATTTAGGGGCAATAAGACCTGCAGTAGGTACTTCAACGAAATCAGCATCAGCTATATAACGGTTTCTATCAGCAAATGCTAATCGAGAACTTTGAGTGTATAAATGCATTGCTTCTAGAGAATTTGGCTGAAACTTAGCTAAGTCAAATGCTTGCAATTGACCAAGTATTTGAATAACTGCCACACCGCCAGAGCTTGGTGGCCCCATTCCACAAATACGGTATTCTCGATAATCTCCGCATACAGGTTGGCGTTCTTTTACTTTATAAGCGACCATATCTTTGAGAGTAAGTAACCCCGGAGCGATGCTTGAGTTTTGTACTTTTTTAATGATTTTTTTTGCTAACCAACCTTGATAGAAAACAGCGATGCCATCGTTAGCAATACTTTTATAAACGTTAGCTAATTTTTTGTTAACTAATATATCCCCTGCTTTCACTGATTTACCATTTGGAAAAAAATACTGATTAATTTCTGGCAATGTATGAATGCCAGGATTAAAATTCATGCTAAGAAGTTTTTCTAAACGAGAAGAAACAACAAATCCTTTTTCAGCTAATGCAATGGCTTGTTCAAACAAAACAGGCCAAGGTAACTTGCCATATTTGTCATGAGCTTTTTTAAAAGTAGCCATTAAACCCGGAACACCAACAGAGCGCCCCCCGACAACAGCATCAATCCACCTTAGAGGTTGACCGTGTTTATCTAAAAACAATTCACTTGTCGCCGCTGATGGTGCCGTTTCTCGGCCATCAAAGGTAGTCATACTCTTCTTTTGGTTATCCCAATGAAGCATAAAAGTGCCACCACCAATACCTGAAGATTGTGGTTCAACAAGCGTTAACATAAGCTGAACAGCGATAGCCGCATCAACAGCGCTTCCACCTTGCTCTAAAATATTAAAACCTACCTCGCTTGCATATGGGTTAGCCGCAGCGACCATAAAGGTTGAACCATGAATCGCTTTTTTAACAACAAAACCTGTCGCAGCTTCTGGCTCTCGGGATTCTCTTTTAGTTTCAGGTGATTTGGCAATGATTGTATTGCTAATAAAAAGCAAACTAACCGTTGATAAAGTAAATAGGGATTTTAAAGTCATTAGGGCCACATTCTATTATTGGTTATAAAAGTACGCGACTATGTAATTAACTCAGAATTTAGTTGTAAACGTCATCTTCGATGTTTCTGATCGAAGAACCATTGTTTTTTAGACATGGGATCCCGATTAAGACACCACGGGGATGACGAACCTGAGTCATATGCATAGGCACATAAAAGTATTATTTTCTAAAAGATAACTGAAACTGATTAAACTGTGCAAATTTATTTAGTAAAGGTTGGTAAACACCACAATCAACAACCTGCTTTTTTTCATTTAGCGCATCTACTTTTGAATATTCGCTGTTCAATTCGCCTTCAAATAAGGCTAAAGCATAACATGTCGCTTCTAGGCTTGATAAGGCATTTTTTTTAGCTACTTTACGAATCAAATATTGACCATTATGAGCAAGTTCATCAGGTAAACAAACGTGGGTAAGTGAATTTAAGTTTTGCGATAACATAAACATACGATAGGCTTTTTTCCAAGTACCATCAAGAATAACCAATAACGGTGGTTTGTGCTGATGCCCTTGAAAATCGTCTTGTTGAAAAATGCTCGGTAGCAACGCAATATCTTGTGCTTGCTCACTTGGATAAAGTAATAATGTTTGGTGTTTTGCTAATATTTCATTAAGCTCAGGATGATCTGAAAAATTTTCACCTACAATAACCTGACATCTGTTTAGCGAACGCTGCAACAAAGCAACAGTTCCCTTTGTTTGCTTTACTTCACTGGGGTGCTGTAATATTAAAATCGGAATTTTATTGTCAATTTCACAAATAAAAGCACAAATACAAGCTTTGGTTGGTCGTTGGCATTTTAAGCACAAGTCTCTCGCCATAAAAGAAAAACACCAAGAATATTATAATTAGTCAAACGACATTGTATACTCAACCTTTAATGAGTTCAGCCTAAAGCGCCAATTTAAATGAAATTAAATACCTTTCCCATTGCTCCAAAACATTCATTAGTCGTTTTCATTATTGCTTTACTATCTATTATCGCTTTTATTGGTGAATACTTTATTGGTGAAGTGATCACCCAAACCTTAGTTTACCAAAGAGATTTAATTTCCCAAGGTGAGATGTGGCGATTATTTACGGGGCATTTATTACATACCAATGGTTTTCATTTACTTCTTAATTTAACTGCTCTTTTTATGCTTTGGGCATTACATGGACGTTTTTACACTTTTACAAACTATCTTGCGCTATTTCTAGTTTGCGCGGTTTGCACTAGCATTGGTATTTATTATTTAAATCCATCATTAGTACAGTACGTAGGATTATCTGGCATATTGCATGGCGTTTTTATTTTTGGTGCAATAATGGATATTTATGCTAAAGATAAAACAGGACACCTACTTTTCATTGGTGTTTGGCTAAAAATATCACATGAGCAAATTTATGGTGCGAGTAGCGATGTCAGTGATTTAATCGAAGCCAGTGTGGCTGTTGATGCACATTTATGGGGAGCTGTTGGTGGTTTGATATTTTCAATTATCTATTTAGTGCTGCCGATAAAAGCAAATAAAAAAGCCAGTAACCGTTCTTAACGAATTTAAGAAGAGGCTACTGGCTTGATTGGTATTGGTATGATTACTTTTAAAACGATTAAAGCGTATTTTCAAATAACTTATAAATACGTCTATATTCATTTAACCAAGAGCTTGGTTGTACAAAACCATGAGGTTCAACAGGATAAATAGCCGTTTCAAAATCTTGCTTTTCAAGCTCAATTAAACGTTGTACTAAGCGAACAGTATCTTCAAAAAACACATTATCATCAACCATAGGAGCATTAATCAATAATGGCTTCTCCAAACCTTGAGCAAAGTAAATAGGCGAACTACGTTCATAAGCAATAGCATCATCTTCTGGCGTATTTAAAATATTAGCCGTGTAACCATGATTATAATAAGCCCAATCAGACACCAAGCGAATTGCCGAGCCAGATTCAAATAAATCAGGTTGGGTGAACATTGACATTAATGTTAAGAAGCCACCATAAGAGCCGCCATAAGTACCAACACGTTTAGGATCAACATTGGCATTTTCAACAATCCAATTAACACCGTCACGCATATCTTCAACTTCTACTTTACCCATGTGACGATAAATACTGGTACGCCAATCTCGCCCGTAACCAGCCGAGGCACGGTAATCCATATCAATAACAACATAACCCTGTTGCACTAACATTGAGTGAAACATAAATTCGCGAAAATAACCTGACCAGCCAAGGTGTGAATTTTGCAAATAACCAGCACCATGAGTAAACATTACCGCACGATTTTTCTGTGCCGTTTCATCATAGTTTTTCGGTAAATAAACACGTGAATAGATAGGCTCTTCCTGATGACTAGATGGAATAGCAACAATATTTGGTGCAGCCCATGGCATAGTTTTAAATTGCTCTGACACAGTATGGGTTATTTGTATTGCTGGGGTATTCGAACCTAGTGCTTTAACATACAATTCTGGAGGCATGGTTAAACTAGAATGTTCTATTAACAATTTAGATTCATCAGGGCTAAGTGAATAATCATTCTTGCCGCCTAAATCCGTTAACGCTTTAACGTATTTAGCTAAATCAACTTGGTAAATTTCATAAATGCCAGGGTGTTTCTTATTTGCTTTGAAGATAAAACGCTGTTTGTCTTGTGTTAGTGTTACATTGCTCACTTCAAATCGACCAGAAGTAAGCTGCTGAGATTTGCTGTTATTCAACGCTTTATGATAAAGGTGAGAATAACCACTTTCTTCAGACAAATAATAAAGTGCTTCATTGCCTACCCAGTCAAACTCATTTAATGAATAATTAATCCATGCATCATCATGTAACTTATGCTGACTCACCAACTGTTCATTAGCAAAATCAACCGTCGTTAACCAACGAGTTTTGTTATCCCAAGCCTCTAGCATCATAGCGACTTGACTACCGTCGCTATTCCATTTTACTGGGAACCACATTTGCAACAAATGAATATTTCGAGCTTGTTTTTTACTGGTGTATTTTTTTCCTTCACGAGAATGGTTTTCTTTTTTTACATCAGCAAGTACATCGGTGTCAAAATCAGGCAGACTTTCATAACTTAATGCTGACTTTTCGCCTTTTTTCAAATCAATAAAAAAGAGCTCTTCTTTATATTGACGGTTATTAGCAACACGAGCACGAACTTTTTCAGCCATAATAACGCCATCTTTAGTGATGTAGTTTGGCATGATATCACTTTTATCTCGGCTTGACTTAGCCGCTGCAATACTTACTAATAACTTATCTCCTGAAGGTGATAAACTCGCATGACTGACACTATTATCTTTACCAAAATAATACTTTGTTGTGGTGATAGTATTGTTTTGCTCTGCCAAGTTATCTTTTTGTTGCTCTGTTAGTTTGCTGTTGCGCTGTTGCAACGCAATATAACTAAGAAGTTTATGCTGCTCTTTAGCTAAGTAACTACTTGGCTCTTGTACCCCTTTAGGTTTTTCAGACATTTGTAAATTGGCTAATTCAACAACTTGCCCTGTTGCTAAATCATGAGCGTAAAAAACATTACCAATACGATAAGCTATATTGCCATTTATTAGAAACATTGCATCAGTTTCAATCGCTGAAGTATAAGTGATTTGCTTTACTGATTGGTTCGCAATATCTTTAACAAACACATTACCTTTAAAGCTATAAATTTCATGGCTACCAACACTGTTTTTCTTAGCATCACTATCCGCAACAATATGGTATTTAGATAGCTCAACTTGATGTGCATCTTTGTCTGAACCTATATTTTTAACAAATAAATCTCTTAAAGGATTACCTAACTGCTTTTGCTTATAAAAAACAGTACGACTATCACCTCCCCAATACCAAGACTCAGGAGCTCGCCCAAACCAATCAGGATCTGCCATAATTTGCTCTAAAGTAATTATTTTATTACTTGTAGGCTTTGTATTCGTTAAAGGAGTTAAAACAGCAGCGGGTGCTAATGATGTATTAGCGCTAATTTGCGGAGTTTCTTCGGTGCTAACACAAGCAACTAAAAAAACACTTAAAGCAGCGGCTATTAATTTAAATTTCATAAATTTAGAGTCTCTTGAATTCATAGAAAGAATTTAGGTTAATGATATAAGTCTAGTTATACTAATCAAATAGACTTTGATCAATATGCTAATAGTAATAGACTATTTCAATTTATAGCAAAAGTGTAAGGGAAAGCCACCACCCCCTTATTTTGCGATAAATGAATGACATAAACTAGTTTGCAATAATTCATGATAAAATATGATGACTATCATTAACTCAATTTAGCTTATGCCTTTAAACAAAACATGCTTTTGTGGTGCCGATAAAAATTTTTCATCTTGTTGCCAATCTTTTATTGAACAAAAAACTGTTGGCGAGTTTGATCAACAAATAACACCTAAAACACCTGAACAATTAATGCGTTCACGCTTTAGTGCTTATGTAATGGGTAATGGTCAATATATTTATGATACCTACGCTAAAAGTAGCCAACTATCTCAATCAGTAAAAGAGATTAATGACTGGAGTCAAACATGTACATGGATTGCCCTTCAAATACATTCTATTTTGCCCTTAAATAAAAGAAATGATGTAGCAATAATTCAATCATCTGAGCAACATGTTGAATTTTCAGCCTTTTATATTGAAGACGAAATACTTTATGAACTGAGAGAAAACTCACGCTTTACCTTAGAAAACATCAAACTAGAAAGTATCAAATTAGAAAACTCGCCAGAAATTGTGAATCAAAATTTGCAATGGCGCTACATTGATGGAGAGATAATAAAGCATTGTGAACTGGCTAAAGTAAAACGAAAAGAGCTTTGCCCTTGCAATAAATTTCCATCATCTTGGACAATAAAAAAAGGCAAAAAATATAAACAGTGCTGTGGAAACTAATGAAGCTTTGCTATGTATAACAAGTTAGCGTTTTATGCCGCAACAACATCAATTAAGCTTGATTGAGTTAAAGAATTTTGAATTACTTTTAACCAACCTTCAGCATGCATATTAAGTGGTTTGTTAACTACCTCACCTTCTTGATTGTGCGTATGTTTTTCTTGGCAGACCAACGTTGTATTAGCTAAAATATCACTACTAATATGCTTTTTATCATTGCGAAAAGAGAGAGGTTTAGGCATTAAAGCATTAAGTAAATGAAGTGACGCTAAATCATTGTCGGCAATGATTTGACCTTGATTGTATTGGTTAATTTGATCAGTGTTTTTAAGAGCCAAAGGTGCTTCTTCTGGTAAATCAAAATGTTTTCTCAAAACCTGATCAGTAATTTGATCTTTTTCAGTTGAAGTACCATCAATAGAAGAAGTTTGCGGTAAAATAAATTGACTTTGCTCTCTAACATCATCACAAAGCATTGCTAACATTAAAGAAAAGTCTGAGCGTCTTGATTGATGGACACATTCGTTTAACTGCTCACCTAGTTGCAATTCATGCAACAAAGGCGCTGAATTAACAGTTTGCTGGTTAAGTAAATTATTAAATGTATCGTCTACAACATTTACAGCCAAAAGTGAGCTCTCTTCTTTACTAATTTTTGCAAAACTATTTATAAAACGCTCTTATAAATAGTGCTAGTAAAGAAGTTATCGACCAATGGTTTTAAAACTTTAGAGTTAATTCAATAAAATATCCATTATTCTACTGGCCAGGTAAGGGAAAATAAGGCCCCTCCAAGTTCACTATCAACAATACTTGCAGAGCCTTGATGCCATTCCATAATTCTTGCCACTATGGCTAAACCTAAACCAAAGCCACCTGTTTCACGATTGCGAGATTGATCACCGCGAGAAAAAGCATCAAAAATAACGGTTTTAAACTCATCAGATACCCCTTCTCCATCATCTTCAACACATATACTGCATAAGGTTTTATTTTTTTGAGAACTTATAGTAGAAATAGTCACTTTAACCTTACCTTCTCCGTATTTAATAGCATTACTGATAAAGTTATTAAGTGCTCGGTCAATAAAGTGACTATCACAAATAGCGGTTAAATTGGGCGCGTTATCAATAAGTTCTATTTGAGCACTAAGTTGCTCATGACTTGATATTTGCTTGGCCACTAAGTTATGAATATTTTCGTTAGTGAAACTCAGCTCAGGTCTATCACTATCAAAAGCAGCATAAATAAGCATTTCATTAATTAACTCTTCTAACTCACAAATATCACTATTTATTTGTTGCAGGTACTTTTTTCTTTTTTCTTCATCTTTAACGCTAGATAACATTTGCAAAGCAAACTTACTTCTTGCAAGTGGTGTACGAAGTTCATGCGATACGGCACTGGTTAATTCTTTATGTGCTTCTATTAGGCGCTTAATACGCTTAGCCATCATATTAAAAGATAACACCATCGGTGCCATCATTGTCGATTTTGCGGTAGGAGCACTAACGCGAAAATTTCCCTGACCAAATTCACTAGTCGCTTTTTTAAGTTGCTCTAAATCTCGAGACATTGGCCATAACCAGATAAAAATGATCACCCCAAAGAAGGCCATAATAAACACACGATAAGTAGCTTTAATTTTTGGCCTTGTTGGCATTTTAGCAGGCCCAAGTGTAATAACAGACTCGGTATTAGGGATTAAATAATGTAAAACTGCCATATTATCATCATAATAAACATGAATATTTTCATGTTCTAATGCATGGTGTTCTTTATGTTCTATGGCCTTAAAGGTAGATAGACTAATCAACTTCAATGGTAACGCGTAACGAACACTAGTACCTTCTACTAAGGACTCCCACTCAACTTGAGGACGTTCTTGAACATAATCACCAATAGCTAGTAACATAGTTTTATAGCCAGTATATGACTCTACATCTTGCTCTATATATGAATTCCAAACATTATCAAGTAACCAAGAAAAGATGATAAAACCTGAAATAATAAAAAAATAGAGACTAAAGAATGAGCGCCCTGCTGAATTAAAACGAAATGCCATTTTGAACCTAATAATTATGAGAAGATAAAAACAGAAAAGCGAAATTGCCTATAAAATTTCGCTAATCACCTAAATATTAACTCCATGCATCAGAAACAAATAAGTAACCTTGTCCCCAAATAGTTTTAATTCTAAATGGCGTTTCAGTGTCATCATGAAGCTTTTTACGTAGTCTTGAAATTCGCACATCAACACTTCTATCTAAACCATCATATTCACGACCAACAACAGCCTTATAAATATAATCTCGGTTTTGCACTTCACCCGCTTTACTTGCTAACAACCACAACAGATCAAACTCTTGACTGGTTAAATCTACATTTTCTTCTTGTAACGTTACTTTACGTGAAGCTCTATTAATGTGTAAATTGCCACATAAGACTTCACCTACTTCTTTCGATTGATTAGGAAGATTACCTCGTCGTAATAATGCCGTAACACGAGCAAGCAAAACGCGGGGCTCAACAGGCTTAATAACATAATCATCAGCACCAATTTCTAAACCCAAGACCTGATCAAAATCAGTACCTTTAGCTGTTAACATTAGAATAGGGCCAGAAAAATTAGGGCGTAAATCGCGACAGACAGCAAAACCATCTTTACCCGGCAACATAATATCTAAAATAATTAGATCAGGTGAGAACAAATCTACACGTTTTGCTACGGTATCACCGCGAAACTCTTGTTTAACATGGTAACCTTCACTGGTTAAAAATTCGGTTACTAAATTTGACAATTGACGGTCATCTTCTACTAATAATATTTTCTTTACTGAATCTGTCATATTTATTTCCTTTATTATAGAGCAACTCAATTAGAATAAGCTTAAACAAGTTATATTCTATTAACAATACGTTGTACCTGTTGTTACGATAAAATTACATTATTTTACATTTAAAAAAAGATTAAATCGCAAGCACGTTGAACATAAAGGTAAGATCTTGATTATTTATAATTTCTTCTTTCTAACCAAAGCAAAGACAAGGAAATAAAGAACAGCCACCAAATACTTTTTTTATTATACTGAACATATTCCATTTTTAATTGTTTCTTTTGTCCGCTTTCGGCGGCTAAAAAACTTGCAATGTGCTTCATTTTTTGTTGCCAAGTAAGCCAATCATCTTGATCATAAAAAAAGATCGACTGTTGTTTTAAAAAAGGATTGGATTTTATTGACGTACTATCTAGTTTTTTATTTAATTTATTTTCTAAACCAATTAAATAAAATGTTTGCCAACCACTGTCATTTGCCCAATAAACCCCACAATATTCTGATTCTATAACAACAGATGCTAGCAATTTCACTTTTTCTGCCGCTATTTTATCAATATCATTTAGGTTTAATTGTGCACAAACATCTTGAGTTTGCCCCTGAAAAGTAATGTTACTTTCAGAAGGTTTTTGCCAAGTAGATATTGCTTGCTGACGTCCAACTTGCTCAATAATAGTTTGCCAATATTGGCTATAGTGTGTCATTTCGCCAGATAATGCCCATTGATAGCTACTATCAATAAGTGAAAAAGCAATAGCCCCTAAACCGTAAGGGTGCTTAACCCATAAGGCTTGCTGTTCACTACCTTTAATTAATGTGCTACTACTATGAGTTGTGGTTAGTTTAGCTTTTTTGTAGCTTACAGTATGCTTTTTCTGACTGTTTAACCAAGTAACAACCGTATCCGTCGCTTTATCGTTCCTTAGAGGTATCAATAACATATCGCTTTTAAATATTTTATTTAACAATGAATTACTTAACATTTCTTTAGATTTTGCAATAATCTCGTCATCAACAATGATAATTAAACCTAACCCTTGCGCTATCGACATATCAAGTTGCTCTAACTCCTTTTGACCTAACTTCAAAAAAGCACGACCATCCATATAAAGTAAATTAAAGTGTTTTAACCAAGAGGAAGACAACACTTTAGTATTGTGTGGTGGAATACTATTTAGTGAAATATTATTTTGAGAGGTATTTTCTTTCACAATATGTGAGCTTTTATTTGTCGCATTAACTGTTTGCTGAATATGCTTGTCTTTACTAATTTGCGTAATGACCAAAACTTCCTCTCCTTGTTCGGCTAGCAAACTCTTTAAATACTTACTTTCAAAAGAGGCTGAAGACTGCTTGATAGCCAGCTTTATTTGTTCTGAAGAAGATACGGTGAATGCTACAGGTTCAGCAGAAAGCAACTGTTGATTATCATCAAATACTTTAAGCGAATAAACAAATAAACCCTCACTTTTTATTAAGGCTGACAAATTGAAGAACTCATCATTTTTAACTCTGAATTCGTCAACAGGCTCATCATATAGATCTGATAACGTGATTGTATAAATGCGATTTTTATCTTTAGGAGCTACTTTAAATTGTCCTTGAATTTGAAAAGGCTGACCAAGTATTAATTGCTTTGGCCATTGAAGGTTTATCGGACCAGTGCGTAATACAGAAGGGTAAAACTCAATCGCTATCTTTCTATTAGCGAGTTTATCTGTGCTTATGTTTTCAAACATGTCCCATTGTTGAGCCAGTAATCCATCTCCATAAACTGTTAATTTTTTAAAACTAAGCTGATATCCTAAGATATCACTCACACTGTCGATGATAATCAAATTATCTTCTATACGAGACAAATCTAAAGAGTTTTGCCATAAAGAAAAAGAAGACAACGCAAATATTCTGTTTTTGCTCTTAATTAATAATGAGTCCACTTGTTGTTGACTTGTACCGTAAGTTAACAAAATTTGTGTAAATTCATTGTCATCTTTTACTTTAATATCACTCACCAAACCAACAAGTGCGCAAAATGAAACGACGTTTAATAAAGCAACAATAGCGAAATGTGGTGATTTATTGAGTCGCTTGAAAGATAAATACAAGGTGATAAATAATACAAAAATAGCAAAGATGATAAGCCCTAACTCAAGGTTACTGGCTAAACTTAATTGAACATTATCAGTTAAATTAAAAATCATTTTCGCTCCGATAAAAATTCAGCGTACTTTTTAGATAAAATATCAGTTTCAGAATAAGGCTTTATGACAGCAAAAGGTTTGGACGTAACCGAAGGTAAAACTTGCCAAATTTTTTCAACAAGATCAGTCAAGCAAGACTGACAGAGCTTAAGCTCCAGACTATTATCTAATAGAATTCTTTCAAAAGTAGCAACGTATTTGATCAGTGTTGGGCGTGTTTCAAGTAAATTTTCAAATTGAATTTTTACGCGAACTAATAGTTGCCGTTTAGTTCGCGATAATTGATGTGATTCAGACGTTAAAGGTTTACTTAGTATAGTGTTAAGCCAAGTATACAAGTCACTTAACTGCTTAAATTCACGGTCTGATAAATCTACGACTTGATGTTGTTGATAAGATAATATATCAGTTAACTCTCCTTGGTAACGACGCTGCTCACTTACTGGCGGTGGCTCAAAGCCTAATCGCTTAACATAAATTCGCTCAGCTTTTTTTGCCATTTTCAAATATTTCAAAGCCTCTTGTTCAAACGGCAGTGCCATACTGGGTTGTGAAAGCATTAAGTGCAACTCAGCTTGCCACATGCTTGCTATAGAGCGTTTCATTAATGCTTTAGGATCTTGACGAGCCATCATGCCAATATCAGCATCTCCATGGTTATGACCAAATTGATTAATCAATTCACTACCACCAGATTTATCGGTGCCAAAACCTACCATTTCAAAGTCATCACTTACATGTCCTCCACCTTCATCATGCTGATGTTCACTCTCAAGTGATTTATCTAAGCTAGATATGTGACTAACTTGCTCATTTGCCGCAGAGCTAATAGCATGGCTTCCACCACCATCTTCTACTTCATCTCCTAAATACTGACCATACTTTTCTTTTAGTTCGCTCTGTGCAACACCCAACAACTCTGATGTTGCTGTAAATTTATCAATATTCAATTCAGCTTTATCGTTAATCAGCTCTGTCGTTTCAATAATAATTTGTCGTTGGCTTTTAAAGTATTCAGGCATAAAATCAATTAAAATACCGTCAGATAATACCGCTTGTTGTTCCTCCTCTAACCAACGTATTATTTTTGTGCTTGAACGTGTCATTTGAGCTATTGGTTGGCGGTTATCCCATGCTTTAACCGTAAAATACAGTTCATCTCCTGGCTCCATTTTTAAATCATTTAGCTGCCAACTTTTGTAATGATGTTCAACTCCATCAATAACTTCTTTTGAATCAAATAGAAATATTTGATCTCTAAACTTAACGGCTTCGCCAGAGCCTTTAGCAATTGAAGCCAGTATTTCAACTCTATTTACTTTAAAATCATCTGTGATTTGCACATGAGTTGATATTTTAGCGGCTGAATGTGTTGCTATTTCAGTAATTGCTTTTTTCGGGCTAATAATCTTAATTTTTGCTTTATTGTCTTTTATTGCTGTAAGGGTATAAATATCTGGCAACATCTGTTCCTCGCCATCAACAATAGCCCCTATACGATATATTCCGGTGAAATCTATTTTTTTATCGATAACATAAGAAGCATTATTTTGGTGATGTAGAAACATCCTTTTTCCATCTGAAAATTCAATAAATACATTGTAGTTTTGACTATTGAATGACAATTGCCACTTGATCACAGAGCCTTGAATAAAACTGGCATTTAACTCTTTTTGTTGACGCTTTACCAACTGAGTATACTCAGGAGGAGTTATAATAATTTCATGTTTTTTTAACTGTAACTTATTACTACTTCCTAACAAATTTACTTCAGCTTCTAGCACATTATTTACAGCTGTTTTTTCTATATTAGCTTCAGGGAGCCATGTACTACTAAAATAAGCTATCAACAAAATCAACGCTGCAAATACGTAAGAAAACAGCACTTTGGTATAAGAGAGTTTAGGTAGTAAATATTGTTCATTATCAGATAATAAGCGTGTCAATTGACTAGTTACGTTGCGTTTTTGTAGCTTTTGTAATTCTGAAAGTGTTTTCTCATCTTGATCAACTAATTGTGCACTTTCATGAAGTTGAGGGTAATTTCTATTTAAATGAAGTAATAAATTTTTTAACGTTATTTGTTGATACCGAACAGATTTAATTCGTAACAAATAAATAAGTAAAATAACCGAAAAGAAAGCTATAAATAAAAAGCTTACTGACAAATTCAAATAAAAAGCAATTGCTAAAAAAATAGCTAACCACGAAAATGTGCTTATTAAGGTATGTAAAAGTAATTTTGCTTTAAATTGTTTAACTAAATGCTTTAATTGCTCCAAAATAGCTAAATATTGAGTGTCTTTATCAAGCATCATCAGCTTTCTCTGTATTTTTAAAAAGTTCTGAACTACTTGAATTTTCACTCACTATGCGTTGTTTTACTATTTTTCCTTCACTTAATAGACGTTCAATTGCCCAGAATATAACAAGAAATAAAATCAAAAACTTATCAATAAAAAGATTTTTAAACTGGTCAATAACTAACAATGGAATTAAACTTGCTTTAGTAACTAGCTGACTTTCAATTTGTTTATTAGTTAATTGCTGCTGCTCTTGATAGTGCTGTATTGACTTATCGAGTAATAGAGACATTAATATTTGCGGCAACTGTAGCTGACTAACTAATTCATTCCAATGGATTATATTAGTGGCCTTATTGTTTTGGGGATGCTTTACATCAAGTATTAATTTTGTACCTTTTTGCACCTCTTCTAACACATAGTCAGGAATAGAAGCCGAACTTAAATAGAAAATCCAATCAAAGCATTCCGTCATTTTAAATTGATCATTTTTAGGGATATTATGTTGCTGATTAGAAGAAAAATTATTATTTTTAAAATCATCATCTTGAAAATCATAGTGTTGAAACTCAAATGATAAGTTCTTTAGTTTATTATCTTTTATAAGAGAAAGCGCTGTATGTAAATATTCAATATCTTTGCTGCTATCTTTATCAGTTATAATTAACATTGAAATAGCGGTAACTTTTAGTTCGTTAATTGAATCAGTTAACTTATCAATTGGTAACCTTTTAATTAGCCAAGCGATATTATCTGGCAAAGCGACTTTATCGCCAATAAATTGTGATAATCGATTTGTACTATAAACAGTAATTTTAGTTTCACTAGGTAAGGAGTTTGCGTAGTTTTTAGCAAGTAACCAAGTGTTTTGTTGAATATTTTCTGTTAAGACTTTGCTTTGATCCTTTTGCCAAGTTGAAATTATTTCACTTGTTAAGCGTTTATTTTTTCTCGATAAAAGGTAAACAACTCCTGTTTTTGCTTTTAGTTCCAGAGTATTTAATTCACTACTTTTGGCATTATTTAGCCAATCTTTAGTCACTAAAATATTACCTTCTGGGTTTACGGTATTATGAGCTCTATCGTCATAATAAAACTGAGTAAGTAAAAGCACAGAAAACAACAAAATCAGTAAACGACACAATAATAACAAGCGTTTTACTAACCTAATTTCATTCATTCTAACCAGCTTACTCACTTGGATTAATTTAATATTACCAAATGGAATAACCTTACCTTTACTCTTACTAAATAAATGAATGGCTAAAGGAACAACCATGCTTAACAAAGCTAATAACATCCATGGTGATTGAACAAACCAAGGTGCTGTAGATAGCCATGTCATTTAGTTGCTACCTTATTTCTTATTGTTAAAATATCGAATAAGGTTTGATCTAACGGTTTATCAATATTGGCAATAAAATGCTGTACATTATATTTGCCTAATTCCACTAACAAATTAGTTTGATACGTAGATTTTTCAGTAAAATAACTTTCCCTAACTTGCCTTCCTGAAACCAGTACTTGCTCTTTAGTTTCTAAGTCCTCAAACCTAATCGCACCTTTATAGGGAAAAGACTCTTCATCTTCACAAGTTAATTGAATAGCAACAACCTCTATTCTAGTGCTACTTACCTTACTAATAAGATCAATAATTTCATTGTGTTGTTGATGAAAATCACTTATAAAAAAAATAATACCACGGCTTTGCATATGTCCTAGTTGATTAGTAATTTGATCAAATGTTGGAAAAGTATCTGCAGCCTTTAACCGTGTCAAAGCTAAAAGTATTTTTTGCCAATGACGCTCCCCCGAAATAGCAGGAAGATAGGATTGAATTTTGGAAGATAACGTTAAAAAACCGACATTATCTCCTTGCTTTTGAGCAAGATAGGCAACAGTTGATAATAAATAACGGGCATACTCTAGTTTATTCCATTCCTCGTCAGAATTGTCTGATTGAGATTGTTGTAACATTGAAGTACTCGTGTCTAATAAAAACCAAACATTAATATCACTTTCTCGTTCGGCTTCTCGTACAAAATACTTATCAGAACGAGCAAAAAGCTTCCAGTCGATTTTAGCAAGTTCATCACCCGGCTCATAAACTCGATACTGACTAAATTCTACTCCTACACCTCGTTGCGTACTTGCATGTACCCCTTGTAAAAACCCTTGTGCTAAAGTTTTTGCGACGAAAGGTAAGTCCTTTATACGGGATAGTGTTTTAGGGTCTAGCAATTTATGCATTTTAAAAAGTCACTCTACATTTCAAAACAGAACTTACGCTAAGGGACTGGTTGGCTTAGGTACATTAGTTAATAAATCACGGATAACATCATCAGTTGAAATACCTTCTGCTTCTGCTTGGAAGTTCAGTAAAATACGGTGTCTTAAAACAGCAGGGGCGACAAAAAGAATGTCTGCTAATGTCATAGCATAACGCCCTGACAATAACGCTTTTGCTTTTGCACATAATATCAGTGCTTGCCCTGCTCTAGGCCCTGCACCCCAGCGAACAAAAGCGTTAATTTTTTCACTTGGGTTATTTTCACCGAGTTTTCCTTTAGGTCGAGTCGTTCTGACTAAACAACTAGCATAATCAAGTAAAGCATCCGACACTTCTACTGAGCGTACAAGCTTTTGTAACGCTAATAGCTCATCTCCTTTTAATACTCGTTCAAGCTGACAAACCACATTACTTGTAGTGCGCTTTAATATTTCAACTTCTTCTGCTTGCGTTGGGTAACCAACGCGAATAAACATTAAAAATCGGTCTAACTGCGCTTCGGGTAAAGGATATGTGCCTGTTTGTTCAACAGGGTTTTGTGTTGCTAAAACAAAAAAAGGTAGAGGTAAAGGATAGCTTTCTCCGCCATAACTCACTCGTCTTTCTTGCATTGCTTCAAGTAATGCGGCTTGAGTTTTAGGCGGGGTTCGGTTAATTTCATCGGCAAGAAGAATATTGGTAAAAACAGGTCCCTTTTGAAACTTGAAAAAACGATCACCACTACTATGATCTGTTTCTAAGATCTCTGTACCAATAATATCACTCGGCATTAAATCAGGGGTAAATTGTATACGGTTAAAATCTAACTCTAAGGTTTGTGCTAATGAACTCACCATTAATGTTTTTGCTAACCCCGGAACACCTTCAAGTAAGCAGTGTCCACCGGCTAAAATGCTAATTAACAATTCTTCCATCACGTTTTTTTGACCAATAATTACTTTCCCAACTTCGTTAATAACGTGAGAAAGTTTATCTATTGTTGCGGTAATATCTTGTTCTTTCATTGTATTATCCATAGTTAATATTTAATACCTAGTTTTACGCTATCATTGCATACATAACTATATTGACTGCAAAACGGGTATTATCCACTTTTAACCAGCGTTTATTTCTAAAGTCATAATCCCATTCACACCCTAAATCTTTATTACTATAAAGTACGCCAATTCGACCATTTACTTCTATTGCTTTGAGGTAATTATGTACTAAATCATCACCCCAACCATTTAACTCTATTGAAGTTCTAGGTGGGCCATCAAAGTCAAAGAAAGCACTATACAAAGCATGATCATTTGGAATTTTATTTAATGAACTATCACCAAATAATTCAGCCATTTGCTGTTCAAAGCTTCGAGCAAACATACCATCAATATCATGATTACAATCATCAACAAAGACAAAGCCGCCATTTTCCACATAGCGCTTAAAATTTTGTTTTTCTTCATGGTTAAACTGCACTAGCCGATGACCTGCTAGATAGCAAAAGGGAGCTGTTAACATGATAGGATCAGATAGAGGCACAATGCGCTCTTTTATATCAACTCGCAAACTAGTGTATTCAATTAACGAGTTAAGTACATTTGCAGGCATACGTTCATCTACTTCCCAATCACCTGACTCATAACTTAATCGAGTAAAGTAAAAGTCAAAATGGGGTGACGATAATACAAAAGGAATTTGTCCTAAAGCACTAGCACCTGAAATTAAAGAAAGCGTTTTAAGAAAGTTTCGTCTATTCATCATAAAAAATTAACACAAAAAAGCAAGGAGATGAATATCTCCCTGCTAAATATACTACTCAAAGTATTAATATAACTCAATATAGCTTTATACTGCGTCAGATAAACTACTAAAGGTAAAGTCACGTATTTTCATCGGTGGCACCATAGAGCCATTAATTCTGACTGGCTTACCTAATGCTTCAATGTTATTTAGCATCACAATAGGACTTTCATTGAAACGGAAGTTTTTAATTGGATATTTAATTTTTCCATTTTCAATATAGAAAGTACCATCGCGAGTTAGCCCTGTATAAAGCAAGGTTTGCGGATCTAACGATCTGATATACCACAAGCGTGTTACGAGTACTCCTCGACGCGTGTTTTTGATCATCTCTTCAATACTTTCATCGCCACCGGCCATAATAAACTGAGCAGGACCTGCGAACAAACCACCACCTGTGTATGCTGTAGGTTTATAGTCTACCCCGGTTTTTTTCGCCCAGTAAACTGAGTTTCGCATGTTGATAATTTTGCCATCTTTTATCCAGTCAGTTTTACCCACTCGATGACCATCACCAGAAAATGGAGGCGTTGGGACTTCGGGGTGCATTGGATCTGAATAAATATGCACTCGTTCATCAAAAAGCTTTTCACCTCGCTTATTAGTAGCACCTCCCTCTTTTCCTTCTTCAGCTTTTTTACTTAAAAAACTACGACCTTCATCCGCTGGGCGTTGTCCCATGTTACCAAACATATTGCTGAGTAATTGCACGCTCGCCGCAGGCTCTAAAATAACCGTGTATTTTCCCGGTTCCATTTCTTTAGCATCAACTGAACCTAACGATTTTTGAATCGCAATTTTTGATGCACTTTTGGTATCAAGTAATTTTACATCACTGTAATCACGAGTAACCCAACCTGAGCCTTTACCATCTTCAGTTCTTATTGTTACCGTGAAATCAACATTGGTGGATTTATTATAAGCAAATAAACCTTTGTTGTTCATAATGGCAGTGAAGTTTGTGCCTTCTTGTAAAAATCCTGAAGAGACTAATTTATTTTCTTTTGATGGTTTAATACTATTTTCTGCTGCCTGTGCTCGATCTTCTGGCGATACATTTGCTGTAGAGTCATAATAACTTACTGGCTTAGAGTATTTTTGTGGACCAAAAACGGGCATTCTCTCTGGATTTTCTGGTGCTAATTTAGCTAACTCTTCTGATCGTCTTACTACCTTTTTAATGGATTCATCATCAAATTCATTAATAGTTGCCACGCCTATGCGCTTTCCAAACGTTGATTGCACAGCTAACGTTAAATCACTTTGCTCGCCTGCCGTAGACACCGTATTACGAGCATAACGTATGTTACCACCTACTTGACCATCTAAATTACATTCACATTCATCAGCTTTTGAGAATGACAAAACCTTAGTTAGTAAGGTTTTTGCATGTTGCTCTGTTAAAATTGTCATTATTTATTCCTTCTTATATTTATATTGCTATGAGGATTGAATTAAACATTACACTTTACGTGCTGTATTAATCACGTTTATGTTATTAAAACGTGTGGTTGGGCAACCGTGTGAAACGGCACTAACTTGTGCGGGTTGACCTTTACCATCAAAGAAAGAACCTCCTAACCTATAATCAGACTTCCCTGCCATTTGTGTACAACTATTCCAAAATTGCTGTGTATTAGATTGATATGCAACATCTTCGATTTGCTCAGTAATTTTACCGTTTTTAATTTCATAAAATAACTGGCCACCAAATTGAAAATTATATCGCTGTTGATCAATAGAAAATGAGCCACGACCAGCAATATAAATGCCATTTTCAACATCTTTGATCACATCTTCAGCTGAAATATCTTTGTCATTAGGTTTTAATGACACATTGGGCATACGTTGAAATTGAACATCGCGCCAACTTTGAGAGTAACAGCAACCGTGTGACTCTTTTTGATCGATCATGTGTACTTGATCACGAATAGCTTGGTAATTCACTAAAGTACCGTCTTTTACAAGATCCCATTCTTTAGTTTTTACACCTTCATCATCATAGCCAACATTGCCTAATGAATAAGGTTGAGTTTTATCGGCAAACAAATTAACAATTTTAGAGCCATAGTTAAATTTACCACTTTTCCATTTATCTAACGTTGCAAAACTAGTGCCGGCAAAGTTAGCCTCATAACCCAATACTCGATCTAACTCTAGTGGATGACCAACAGATTCATGAATGGTTAACATTAAATGTGCAGGATCTAGTACTAAATCGTATTTACCTGGCTCAACTGATTTAGCTTTGAGTTTAGCCTGCAACTGTTTACCAGCTTCAGCAGCATCTTCAAGCATATCGTAAGAGTTTTTATAACCAACATTGGCCCCTGAGATACGAATTTTATCTTCTTCTTTACCATCTAAGTATTCAAAGCCCATACCAACAGGGTTCCCCAAACCTGTACGTTGTTTAAACCCTGTTTTACCAATGGCAGTAGCAAAGAATGGTGCCCATAAACGATGTACGTCTTGATCAATATAAGAGCCATCAGTAGAAGCAAAATATTTCTGTTCATTCACTAAAAATAATACGGACGTTATATAATTGGCACCGTTAGACATTGCGGCATCATTTACTGAAAGTAATAAATCAACCTTGTCTTTTATTGGCACTTCCATGGCATTTTTCGCAATAGGTGTATTCCAAGTTACTTCACCAACACCTTTAACTGGCGCTAATTGTACTGGAACCGTCTGAAATTTTGAATTAGCCATGGCAACTGCAACAGCTTGTTCAGCGGCTTTTGCCACACTGTCAGGTGTCATATTTGAAGTAGAAGCAAAACCCCATGTACCATTAGCAATAACACGAACACCAATACCTGCTGATTCAGTGTTAACTATATTATCAACGCGTTTCTCTTGCGTGGTAATGAATTGATTTAAGTATCTACCAATACGAACATCAGCATAACTTGCCCCTTTGGCTTTTGCGGCATTAAGCGCGATATCAGCAAGTTTTTTCTTAAAGACCACATCCATCGGTTTATCTAATAATTGTTCAGCTGAAACAGCCATGCCGGATAAAGGCAGCACTAATCCGCCTGCACCAACACCGGCGAGTTTAATAAAATCACGTCTTTGCATGGTATTTCCTTCCTTTAGTTATTGTTTTAATTGATTATTTTTATCATATAAGTGTAATAATTATGCTTACTAGTATATATCAGATTGTTTTTCAGATATAACTTATGCCATCAGTTTATATCAAAATGAAAAAAATGCTCAATAGTATGACCAAGTTAATACGCAACAATCTATTACAAATTAAAATATCGCAAAAAATGTATCGTTAATAATAGATAGAAAAGCAATAAATTGATATTTTGCATAAGCTTTCTGGTAGCATAACGACAATTTTTAAGCATTACTTTGAGCTTTAGCAAATATGAAAATCATCTCTTTTAATATAAATGGCCTTCGTGCTCGTCTTCATCAATTACAAGCCATAATTGATAAACATCAACCTGATATTATTGGTTTACAAGAAATCAAAGTGCACGATGAAGTGTTTCCTTTAGAAGCCGTTGAAGCAATGGGCTACCATGTCTATTTTCATGGTCAAAAGGCTCATTATGGTGTGGCCATGCTTTGTAAAAAAACCGCAAATAATGTACAAAAAGGCTTTCCAACAGACGATGAAGAAGCTCAACGTCGTATGATTATGGTAGAAACAACCAATGATAAAGGCGAAAAAATCACCGTGCTAAATGGCTATTTCCCTCAAGGTGAAAATATTAGCCACGAAACAAAGTACCCTTACAAGCGTAAATTCTACCAAGACTTAATGACTTACTTAAACGATAACCATAATAAAGATGAACAAATAATAGTTATGGGTGATATCAATATTTCGCCACTTGATTTAGATATTGGTATTGGTGAAATCAATCGTAAACGTTGGTTAAAGTCAGGTAAGTGTTCATTTCAGTTAGAAGAACGTGAATGGTTAGCAACACTGATGGATTGGGGCTTTACTGACACTTTTCGACAACTTCACCCTCAACGTAGTGAAAGATATTCATGGTTTGATTATCGTTCGCGTGGTTTTGATGATAATCGTGGTTTACGAATTGATGTTGTTTTAGCAACCAAAACGTTAAGTGAACAATGTATTGAATCGGATATTGATTATGAACTGCGTGGCATAGAAAAACCCTCAGATCACGCGCCAATTTGGTCAACTTTCGACTGTTAGATCCGCAGGTGATTTATGTCTACACAAGCAAACTACCTTTGCCCTCTTTGTCAGCAAGCTTTATTGCTTACTGACAAAACTTATCGTTGTGATAATAATCATAGTTTTGATCAAGCAAAACAAGGTTATGTGAATTTATTACCTGTGCAGTTTAAACACTCAAAAACGCCCGGTGACAATAAAGAAATGGTAATTGCCCGTAGGGCTTTTCTCGACAAAGGTTTTTATCAACCACTGGTTAATAAAATGCTTGAGCTATATCAAAAGTATGCAGAGCCAAGCGCCTCTGTATTTGATGCTGGCTGCGGTGAAGGTTTTTATACCCACCAACATAAAACTGCTACAAATAAAGTGTACGGTGTTGATATATCCAAAGAAACAATAAAAATTGCCGCTAAACGATATAAAGACTGCCACTTTAGTGTTGGCACCTTATCTAAATTAAGTTTTGCTGATAATGATTTTGCTTGGCTAATATCTGTTTACGCGCCCATTTTAGAAACTGAGTTTACCCGAGTTCTTAAAAGTGAAGGTTACCTTCTAACCGTGACCCCTGCTGAACAGCATTTATTAGCATTAAAAAAGCTTATTTATCGACAAGCAACCGAACATGACATAAGTAAAAGCCCTATCAAAAATTTAACACTCATTGAAGAGCATAAATTAACCTATCCTATGCATTTTGATAACAGTGTTGATGCGCTTAATTTATTAGCGATGACACCTTTTGCTTTTAAAGCATCAGACGAGTTGATAACGCAACTAAAAGACATGGACAAGTTTACTTGTCAGGCTGATTTTGTTGTACGTTTATATCAAAAGAAGTAGCGAAAAGAATAGATAAACAACTAATTTTTAGAAATAAAAGTTAACTGTAAAAGTTGAGCTAAGTCGATATATCGCGGTTTTGAAACGGTTAAATCTGTATATTTACTGTGATTACTCTGTTCTTTCACTTTATCTAAGCCTGTGCGATACCATGAAGCTAATGCTGGAGGTAAAAACTTATCGGCTTTAACACCTAATATCACTAAAGCTTGTACAGGAATCGATAACAAAAACAATCCATAAACAAGTGCTTGTGGCAAAGCATTCATTGCAAGATCCGCACTACCTGAGCCTGTAATGTAACCCGAAGCAAAATATAGCTGCATAATAAAAGTAAATAATGCCAAGGCAGGAAAATAACGGCAAACAAAACGAGCACTTTGCACAGCACGATAGTCTGCAAAGTATTGCGCTAATTCAGCCTTTTCTGGCCAAAACTTAATATAGCGCTGACCCAGTTTGATAAGTTGTACTACAGATAGATTCATAAACTCACTATAGCATCAAAGCATAATTTGGAAAAGTTACTCAAAATAATTTTTTTATTATTTGTTATTAGAAGTGACAATTGCCTTGTATCAACATTTTAATCTTCGAAACAGCTATAATACCAATCACATTAACTAAGTGATCTTTTTAAATGGCATAAATATCCAATAACATCGTTGCTTTCAATCCCAATAGCTCACTATTAGTCAATCAAGCGCCTTGTTCTTGAAAATTTACTCTCATTAAAATTTGAACCATTAATTAATGTAATTGGTATAATAACGCTATATTTAATTAATCTGTATAAACGTCATCTAAAATACTATGCAAAATAATCAAGATCATAAAAACAACAATGCCATACTCGTTATTAACTGTGGCAGTTCATCAGTAAAGTTCTCACTTATAGAGCCTACATCTGGACTGAGTTTAATATCCGGATTAGCTGAATGTTTAACAACACCTCAAGCCAGTATTAAAATTAAGCATAGCCTCAATGATAATAAAACAGAACAAAGTGAAACTCGCTATTTATCTGCTCCCTTTGATCACCAGCAAGCCCTCAATGCGCTAGTAAATGAGCTAAAAGCATTAAACCTTGTTGAAAATATTATAGCCATTGGTCATCGCGTTGTTCATGGCGGAGAGCATTATTCAAAACCAACGTTAATTAATGAAGATGTAAAAAATACTATTGAAAGGCTTGCTAAGCTTGCACCTTTGCATAACCCTGCCAATTTAATGGGTATTAATGCTTGTCAAAAAGCTTTTGCTAACCTTCCTCAAATGGCTGTATTTGATACTGCATTTCATCAAAGTATGCCAGAGAAAGCTTATTTATATGGCATACCATTTGACCTATATAGTCAGCACGGTATTAGACGCTACGGCTTTCATGGCACTAGTCACTATTTCGTTGCCAATCAAGCAGCTAAAATGATGAACAAACAACTAGCACAATGTAACTTAATTAGTGCTCATCTAGGGAATGGCTGTAGTGTTACGGTAATTAAAAACGGCAAAAGTGTTGATACTAGTTTAGGTATGACGCCTCTTGAAGGCGTGATGATGGGTACACGCAGTGGCGATATTGATGCAGGTATCGTTATTCACCTCGTTGAACAGCTTGGTTATAGTATTGGGCAAGTTGATATCTTATTAAATAAAAAAAGTGGCTTACTCGGCGTATCACAGTTAAGTAATGATTGTCGCACCTTAGAAAATGCAATGTTAGATGATAGTCATGAAAAATCTGCACAAGCTAAGTTAGCTTTAACCGTATTTTGTTATCGCATTGCTAAAAGCATTTCTTCATTTAGTGCCAGTTTAACTGAATTAGATGGATTGGTTTTCACTGGTGGTATTGGTGAAAATTCATCATGGATAAGGCAGCAAATACTCAATCAACTAGGGCTATTGAATTTTCATGTGTGTAAAGAAACTAACCTAGCGACTCGGTTTGGTGCTAGTGGCAACATTGCAACTAACACATCGCGCCCTTGTTGGGTTATTACTACCAATGAAGAGTGGGTTATCGCACAACAATCGGCTCAACTACTAAGCTAATAGTTAAAAAAGTTAGCGTAGGTAATACCAATGCAAATATCAGTAAACAATCCAAGAGAAATAACTATGCCCGAAAAAAATATTCCCCAAAAGCCACAAACTGATAATAACCTGTCTCACCGGATCATGTTAATTCCCGTTGGTTTTGGTGTTGGTTTAACCAGTGTCGCCCTTGGGTTACTGCACACTTGTGAACAAAAAGGGATTAAAGTCGGTCACTTTAAACCTATCAGTCAACCGTCACGTAATTCCTTAGCAAAAAAAAATAAAACCATAGATGCGATTAGCCTTTCTCAAAATAGCCGTTGTATTTCATTAAGTTATTTTGAAGAAAAAATGGCCGAAGGCAAGCATGATATTGTTTTAGAAGAAATAGTCGCTAATTTCAATGCATTTAATCAAGGTCAAGAAGTCGTTATTATTGAGGGACTTATTCCAACAACAAGACAGCCCTACGCTGCTCGTATAAACCGAGATGTTGCTCAAGCTTTATGTGCTGATATTGTACTTGTTGCAGCCCCCAGTAATGATAGTGCAAAAGCTTTTGAAGAAAGACTTGAGGTCAGTGCTGAAACTTATGGAGGCACTAAAAACAAACATTTATTAGGCTGTATAATTAACAAGTTAAATGCACCTGATCAAGATGAATTTGGTTTACTGCCGCGCGAAGAAGAAATAAACACCGACTTTGACATTACGCCATGGAAAAACCTAAATATTTTCAAAAATAACAATTTTGACTTGTTAGGCTCTATAACATGGGAAATAGATCTTATTGCCCCACGTATTATCGATATTAGTAACTATCTTGAAGCAAAAGTAATTAATGAAGGTGAAATGCAGCACAGACGTTTTCGCAGTGTCGCTTTTTGTGCTCGTAGCGTCAGCAATTTAGTTAGCTATTTAGTACCAGGGCGTTTAATTGTTACACCGGGTGATAGAACAGATATCATCATAGCGACTTGTCTATCTGCATTAAACGGTACTAAGTTAGGCGCTTTAATATTAACGAATGGTTTCGAGCCATCAAAGCAAGTATGGGAATTATGCCAACAAGCGCTTGATGTAGGCTTACCTGTTCTATCTGTACCATGGGACACATGGCAAACATCACGTCACATAATGAGTTTTAATCCTGAGATCCCACAAGATGATATTCAACGTCACGAAAAAGTAAAACAGCATGTTGCTGATAGTTTATCAAAAGATTGGATCACTCACCTTTCAGCCAAAGTAGAATCAAATTACTTATTGTCACCACCAGCATTTAGACACAAATTAACTGAGCTTGCCAAACAAGCAAATAAATTAATTGTACTGCCAGAAGGTAACGATGTACGTACCATCAAAGCTGCTTCAATTTGTTGTGAGCGTAATATAGCACGCTGTCAGTTAATCGGTAATAAAGAAGAAATTTTACGTATTGCCGAGCAACAAGGCATTAACCTCCCTCAAAGCTTATTGATCACCGATCCTGATAATATCCGTGAAAACTATATAAAACCTTTAATCGAGTTGCGCAAAAACAAAGGTTTAACAGAGATTGTCGCTAAAGAAAGCTTACAAGACAACGTAGTACTATCTACCATGATGCTACAACTAGGACAGGTTGATGGTTTAGTTTCTGGCGCAGTAAGTACTACCGCCAATACCATAAGGCCTGCATTACAGTTAATCAAAACTGCTCCCAATAGCTCATTAGTTTCCTCTATATTCTTTATGTTATTGCCTGAACAAGTACTGGTTTATGGAGATTGTGCCATTAATCCTGAGCCAAACGCAGAGCAACTGGCTGATATTGCAATTCAATCAGCAGACTCTGCCATCGCTTTTGGCATACCCGCTCGTGTTGCCATGATAAGTTACAGCACAGGCAGTTCAGGTCATGGTGCAGACGTTGAAAAAGTAGCAAAAGCGACCAAGATAGCACAACAAAAAAGACCTGATTTGATCATTGATGGACCTCTACAATATGATGCAGCAATTATGGAAAATGTTGCGAAGAAAAAAGCACCTAATAGCCCTGTAGCGGGGAAAGCAACGGTATTTATTTTCCCTGATCTTAACACCGGAAACACCACCTACAAAGCCGTACAGCGCTCGGCTGACTTAGTGAGTATTGGGCCTATGCTTCAAGGTATGAACAAACCAGTAAATGACTTGTCTCGTGGTGCATTAGTTGATGATATTGTTTACACTATCGCTTTAACAGCAATTCAAGCAACACAATAAAATTAAATGTTATAAATAAACAGGATAAATTTCACACCAAACAAGTAAATATTTAAATTCAATAACTTAAATGTTTACTACGTGATTATACACAATGATATCCACAGGAATTGTGGATATCATTTTTCTAGAGTTACCGATAAAAAATAGTTATAGTAGTGCTCTTAGTCAGCTCAAATATAAGGACAGCAATGAAATTAACATTAAAGCTTTTAAATGAGAGTTTTACTATTCATAGCTTATCTGAGCACAGTGACATTCCACCGCAAGTTTTTGCCGCGCCTATTTATTTTATCGCCAAGACCTTTGATGAAGTTTCTATTGTTTTACCGCAAAATATTTCAATAGCAAGTGATAAAACAGAGCCTAACTGGCAAGCTCTTGAAGTTGTGGGCCCTTTAGATTTTTCCTTAACAGGAATTTTATCTAGCATTGCTACCGTTTTGGCTAATGAAAAAATTAGTATTTTTGCAATTTCTACTTTTGATACCGACTATGTTTTAGTAAAAAAAGAGACTTTAACAGCCGCTATTACGGCACTTACCTCTAACGATTATCATGTAATTCATAACTAACTTATCCACTCAGGCAATAAATAGAAATATGACTAAAAAAATCACACTTTACGGAATTAATAACTGCGATACGGTAAAAAAAGCCTTAAAATGGCTTATTGCAAATAATATCAACCATGATTTTTATGATTTCAAAAAACAGCCATTAACAAAAGAGTTATTGGCACAATTTGTTCAATTAAATGATTGGAGTACTCTGCTTAATAAACGCAGTACCACTTACCGAAATTTAAGTGATGAAATTAAAAACAATTTATCTGATGAGGTTGCTTTTGAACAAGTGCTTTCACAACCAACCTTGTTAAAGCGTCCATTATTACTAATACAATCAAGTTCAGATGAATCAAGTTTGCAGCTAAACTTAGGCTTTAAAGCCGATATTTATCAAAATATTTTTCAATAAAACATTCTAAATAAAAATTAATAAAGGGTAAACATGTCAGAGCCAATCAGTGACGTTATAAAATTAGCAATAAATTTACTCTCTCGCCCATCCGTTACGCCTGAAGACGCAGGTTGTCAGGAATTGATGAAAGAACGCCTAGGAAAACTTGGCTTCATTAACGAAACCATGATCTTTGAAGATACTACCAATTTATGGTCTAGACGCGATGGTAATAAAGAGGTTTCAAATAATAACGAGCCCGTATTTTGTTTTGCAGGTCATACTGATGTTGTTCCCGCTGGCAACTTAGAACTTTGGCATACACCACCTTTTGAGCCAACAATAATCGATGGTATACTTTATGGTCGCGGCACAGCAGACATGAAAGGTAGCCTTGCTGCTATGATTGTTGCCACTGAACGTTTTGTTAATGACTTTCCAAGCTATCACGGCGCTATCACTTATTTGATCACTAGCGATGAAGAAGGCCCTTTTATTAATGGTACAACACGCGTTATAGACACCTTAGAAGCGCGGAATGAAAAAATCACATATTGTATTGTTGGCGAGCCATCAAGTACCAACCATGTTGGAGATGTGATTAAAAATGGTCGTCGTGGCTCTATTTCTGCTGATGTTGATATCAAAGGAAAACAAGGACATGTTGCCTACCCTGAACATGTAAAAAACCCAATTCATTTAGCCATGCCAGCATTAACTGAATTAAGTCAGTTTCATTGGGATCATGGTAATGACTATTTCCCTGCCACGAGTTTTCAATTATCAAATATTAACTCAGGTACAGGTGCAACCAACGTTGTACCGGGACATTTAACGGCACTTTTCAATTTACGTTATAGTACAGAGCTAACAGATCTACTTATTGTTGATCAAGTTGAAGCTATTTTAAACAAGCATCAATTAGATTATGACATTAAATGGACTTTCAATGGCAAGCCTTTTATTACTGAATTAGGTAATGATGAAGGTGATTTTTTAAACTCAGTAACTCAAGCTGTTACTTCGGTCACAGGTATTAAGCCACAACTCTCAACATCAGGTGGTACTTCTGATGGACGGTTTATCGCACCAACTGGTGCAAAAGTTATTGAATTAGGGCCTTGCAACGCCACTATTCATCAAGTCAATGAATCGGTAGCGTGTGAAGATTTAGATAAGCTATGTGATATTTATTATGCTTGCCTAAAGCACGTTTTATTACCTAAGTTTAGTTAAAAGATTAACCATCATGAAAATAACTAACGTTATTGAAAGCGGCGATATTTCAGCACAATTACTCGGCTTAACTGACCAGCATATTCATTACTTTGAGCAACCACATACTCAAGAAGCTAAACACTCGGTTAACTCAAAAGTGTTAGGCATCCATCACTTAATGTTAGCTGACTTTCAAGCATTAGTAGCAAGCGCTGAACAAGCTAACCTTAAAATTGAAATAGCCAGCGGTTTTCGCTCATTTGAGCGACAATTACTTATTTGGAATAACAAATTTACCGGTAAGGCTATTATTAAAGATGCTACTGGCAAGCAAGTGCAAATTTCAGGGCTTAACGACAAGGAAATTGTTAAAGCTATTATGCTTTATTCTGCCCTCCCCGGCGCAAGTCGACATCATTGGGGTTGTGATATCGATATATATGCTGCTAATTTATTAAACGGAAAAACATTACAATTAGAGCCATGGGAATATAGTGAGTCAGGCCCTATGGCTAAGCTATCTATTTGGTTAGCAAAAAATGCCAATAAATTTGGCTTTTATTTTCCTTATGACAGTTTTAGAGGTGGTGTTGCCGCAGAGCCGTGGCATTTATCTTATGCTCCTCTTGCTAAACAGTATCAAGCTGCATTTAGTTTAGATACATTACGAAAATGTATAATGCAAACAGACATTGCAGGTAAAGAAGCAATAATTGACAATGTAACAGATATTTTTGAACGTTATATTACTAACGTCAATACGACTAATTAAGTACACAGGAAAAATATGGACGACTGGATACCTTATATAATCATAGGAATTGCCGCTGTAATTATTATTGGCAATTTCAGTACCTTTCAAAAAAACACTCATCAAAAAATGCGTAAGAAGAATTTAAATGATTTAAAAGAGACGCTACCAAGATCTCAACGAAGCGAGCATAAAATGCCAACCATTGACAAAAACAAACTAAAATAATAAAACTACAGATGAAAAAAAACGCTGATATTTCAGCGTTTTTAACTTTAATACCATTTGAAAATGATCACTTAATTAGTGCAATTAATGGTATAATACCAAGTTAGCATAAATCAACTAAGTGGATAATGTCTTACTCCGCTAAATATTACTTACTTACCTTAATAAAGGTTTCTAAAAGATAAACCAGCTTCCATTACAGGAAAAATTCGCTCTAATGTTTCTAACGGTAATAGCTCACCATCAGCACTATAAATACTAACTGAGGTTTTTTGATTTTTATCATCTAAAGGTGCAAGTACAAACTGATATTTATCATTACTTACGTCAACCACGGGTAGCTCATCACCCCAAATACTATCCCAAATGCTCGATTCAGGTTGAGTAAAGTCTACATAATAAATCTTGTTGGTTTCATTGAGATCTGTAATAGTAAAACCGTATTTTTCAAAGAAAATAGGCATATTATCCCAAAGATTATCTAAAGCCATTTCAACAACGTAAGCGTGTTCAGATTCTTTATTTTCACCAATTGATACAAGTTTTTGATTGGCACGCATCAAACGATTTTCTCGTTGCAGTAATCGGTAACTATAGTCAACTTGGGCAACAACCTCATTCAGCATTGCCATTTCAGCACGCTGCTTATCTATAGAGTCAATGGTTTTAGTGCCACCGTCATTGTCAGTTTTCATATAATCAATTAAAGAAACCTTTAATGATACACTACGACCATGAGGCTTGAGATAAAACTCATAACGAAAACGCATACTTTTCGATAATTCAATATTAGTAAACAACCAACCTGTTTCTACTTCATTATGGTACCACTGAGACTCCAATACTTCAGTTTTCCCCTTGGTTTTGTCATCATTGGTATTGTCTACACTAACAATGTCATAACTTACATCATCAGACATCAACTGGCTAATAAGTGAATTCTTGATAAAAGTTAATAAATCTTTATCTTCAAATACTTTATCAAACCAAATGATAGCCTCATCAGACTCAGAAATCACACGTGAGGAAGCAGCAAGAGGTAATACTAGAGACGGCGCTCTAATATCCATTTTTTTACCAACAGGACCTTTATAGTTTATTTTATCGTTTATATAAAATTCGTTCTGTTTTGCTGGTTTATCTAAATTTTCAGGAACAATAAAGGCTTTAGATTTTTGTTTTGTTGCATAATCAAAATTTCCCTGAGCACTTTTGTTATCAGAACTACTACATGCTGACAACGCTAAACTAAGCACAGAAAAATAAAACAATTGACGACTCATTAAAACTCCGGAGAAACTCACTTGGGTATTATAAAATAGTATTCATTTGATGGTTAAAACGCTATTTGCGTTCTATTGTGTTTCTAACTTTCTTTCTAATAAACAACATTAAAAACACCATCAATTAATTAGCGCTCCATGGTACTTGCCTGTTTTTGCAAACACAAGAATATTATTATAATTAGGGAAGGTTATTTTTGTCTTTTAAATAAGCTATAATCCTTTTTTTTATCAACTAGGCCTTTTAATGTCTCAATATTTAGTGCTAACAGCCATGGGCTCTGACAGAACAGGTTGTGTTAGTGAATTAACTAAATTAGCAAGTGAATGCGGTTGTAATATATTAGATAGCAGAATGGCTATATTCGGGCTAGAGTTTACCTTTATCATGCTACTCAATGGTGACAACCGTGCAATTAACAAAATTGAAGCACGAATTCCAATGGTTGCTCACAACTTAGAATTAATCACTATGATGAAACGTACCTCTGGTCACAAGTCATATGATCTAGTTGAACATTATCAGGCCGATTACACCGGAACGGATCAACCCGGAATTCTCAAAGCAATGACGGCATTTTTTGCCACTCGAAAAATTGATATTTCATCATTAAAATCAGAAATTGATCCTAAAACACATAATATGGGCGCTAGTATTTCTATCGCGCTCACACAGAAAATAAATATAGAAGATATTGAAAGTGATTTTCTGCAATTATGTGATCAATTCGGCGTACAAGGCTGCATTAAAGAAACAAGTCATACCAATTACATTAATTAGGGGGACTATTTTATACGCAGGAAAAATTGCCAAATACAAGGCATTTATTTCATTAACTAGTTGTTCTAATTATTA
>Ga0209826_1000214_pt1 | contig 41497 bp, 36 predicted proteins | sample GOMGulsemesocosm_5_FD_184637 | JGI IMG/M metagenome (GOLD analysis project Ga0209826, IMG submission 184637) | Methane-oxidizing microbial communities from mesocosms in the Gulf of Mexico - GOM15C Gulf of Mexico (SPAdes) (version 2) | ecosystem: Environmental > Aquatic > Marine > Cold seeps...
CGCGGCGGCCAGCTCTCTCTCGTTGCTTAAAAATGGACTTGCTGCAGGGGCGGAGGCCGTCCTAACTGATGATGGATTGCATTATCAGCCCTGGTTTCTTGAGAGCTTTCTAGAACTTGCGGATGACCATTCTACAGCAAATGATTCTGAGAAACATTTCGCCATTATGTGGGAATTAAAAAACTGCCCTTACTGCGCAAAAACCCACGAAGTCAATTTGGCCGATCAGAAAATTAGTGGTTTCATTCAAGACAACTTTGACGTTTTGCAGCTAAATGTCATCGGCTCTCGCAAGGTCATAGATTTTGACGGAGAAGAGCTTTCCGAAAAGAAATTGGCGAAGAAATATGGCGTTCGGTTCACGCCAACTATTCAGTTTTTCCCTAAAGAATTTAAAGACCTTGAGAGCATTTCCCCACTTGACCGAGAAATCGCGCGATTGCCCGGCTATATGGAGCCAAACAAATTTCTCTCAATATTTCAATATGTTGCCAGCGAGACATATAAAATAAAGAGCCTCAATAAGTATCTGGCAGCGGGCTAAAAAAACACATTCAAAAAATGCAATTATTGAATTGCCTCCAGTCATTTTTTACGATACCGTAACTGAGACAATTTGACGCAGCATAGCCCGAACGGGGTGTTTGGCGTTTTCATCCTTTTGTTGAAAACATCGCCAAATATTCCAAATAAAAACCGGGCTGCTTGTCAAATGTTGGGATTATGGGGAGGATTTTATGAAGGGATTTGATGTGCTCAAACTTGCACTCGTTGCAACGGGACTGGCTGCAGTATTTATCTCCGGGGCAAGTGCCGCTGAGACTTACAAAGCACCCAACATCGTAGAAAACACCATTCCAAAACCGTTGGCAAAAGATGCTGGCAATGCGGAAAATGGTCGCAAAATTGTTATAAACCGCAAACAAGGCAACTGCCTAGCCTGCCATGCGATTTCATCACTGGACAATCAGCCTTTCCACGGAGAAGTCGGTCCATCGCTTGATGGTGTTGCCGAAAGATATTCCGACGCGGAAATGCGTCTCATTGTTGTCGACCCGAAACAAGTTTTCGACGGCACAATTATGCCCGCTTTTTACAAAAAAGAAGGCCTTGTCCGTGTGAACAAGAAATTTAAAGACAAAACAATTCTATCTGCACAGCAAATTGAAGACGTTATCGCTTTCCTAAAAGCGCAATAATCGAAACAAGCTGGAAAAGTTATGTTGAAGGAAAATAACATGCCGGAACTCTCACGCCGCCACATTCTTGGAATGGGCGCAGGTGCACTTGTTGTATCAAGTTTATCAATTCCGTTTTCCGCATTAGCGGCAAACACAATGGCCACCGACGCTATCATGAAATTTACAGGCGGCGCTAAACCTAAAGATGGTCTTGTCACATTGGACATGCCTGAAATTGCTGAAAACGGGAATACCGTTCCTGTGGGCGTTTCTGTGGACAGTCCAATGACTGCTGACAACTATGTCAAATCGGTCTTGGTTGTTGCTGACGGTAATCCGAGTGCAGGTGTCGCGACTTTCCATTTTTCGCCTATGAGCGGGGCTGCTGAAGCCTCCACACGCATGCGTCTAGCGAAAACACAAAATGTCATTGCTGTTGCAGCCATGAGCGATGGATCATTCCATTCCGCTCAATCTGTAGTGAAAGTGACCATTGGCGGCTGCGGCGGCTGATTTCTATTAGGTGAAGGAAAAAGTAAAATGGCGAAAATTAAACCACGCGTTAAACTGCCTAAAAAAGCCAAAGCAGGAGAAACGATCACAATCAAAACGATCATTTCTCACAAAATGGAATCAGGCCGACGTAAAGATAAGAAGGGCAATGTAATTGCTCGTCGTATCATCAATAAATTTGCGTGTAAGTTCGAAGGGCAGACAATTTTTGGTTGCGATATCGAACCTGCGATCTCTGCAAATCCGTATTTTCAATTCAATGCAAAAGTCGAAAAAACCGGCGAATTTGAATTCATTTGGACGGATGATAACGGAGATACTTATCAGAAGAAACAAACGATAAAAGTGTCCTGATCGGACCAAGTCTTAGGGGGATTTCGGTCCCAATGGTCTGAATTAATGGGAGGATAATATGGGTCGCAAAGTAAGTTTGATAAGTACCGTACTGGGCGCGGGATTGCTCGCACTGAGTACCTATGGAACCGCAATGGCTGATTCCACGCTTAAGTCGATTGCACCACCAGCCAATCATCCACTATCTGAAATCATTTCCGGTTACGAGTTTCGCGCGTCAGAAACACAGGACCTTCAAGATGATGATTTCGAAAACCCAGGTTACATCTGGGTCGATAAAGGGGAAGACCTTTGGTCGGAAGTTGACGGTGCTGCAGGAAAATCATGTGCAAGTTGTCATGAAGATGCTTCAGAGAGCATGAAAACTGCGGGTGCTGAATTTCCAAAATGGAGTGAAAAACTTCAAAAGCCAATTAACCTCGAGCAAAAGATCAATGACTGCCGTACTGAAAACATGAAAGCTGATAAGTGGAAATGGGAATCAGAGCAGCTTCTGTCCATGACATCGTTTGTTCGCAGTCAATCTCGCGGCGAACCGGTAAATGTACAGGTCGACGGTCCAATGGCTCCGTTCTTTGAAAAAGGAAAAGACCTGTATTACCAACGTGTCGGTCAATTGGATTTGGCATGCTCAAACTGTCATGAAGATAACTATGGAAACCAGATCCGCTCTGACTTACTTAGTCAGGGCCAAACAAACGGCTTCCCAACCTATCGTCTGAAATGGCAAAAAGTTGGATCAACTCATCGCCGGTTTAAAGGCTGCATGAAAAATGTACGCGCAACCCCTTATAAAGTGGGTTCTGACGAGTTCGTGAACTTGGAATTATATCTAGGTTATCGCGGAAAAGGCTTACCAATTGAAAGCCCGGCTGTACGTAACTAACTCCTCTACCGCGCCGCTGAAACGGCGGCGTGGTACCCGGAGATCGTAACGACAAACCAAACACACATTCAAATATAACATTCAGGTAGATATCCATGATTTCACGCCGTGATTTTCTTCAAGTGTCCTGCGCCACTGCTGGGCTGCTCGGTTTTGGCGGCGGCATTGTAAATGCTGCTGCAACTCAAAAACTAACTGAGCAGGATTTATTGGATTTTGAGTCTGTTGGGAATGTGACACTTACACATATCACCGACATTCATGCTCAATTGGTCCCTATTTATTTCCGCGAACCCTCTATTAATCTTGGTGTTGGCGATATGGAGGGCTTACCGCCTCATATTACGGGCCCAGAATTCCTGAAAAAATTCGGAATTGCCAAAGGCACCGCCGATTCTTATGCGCTCTCAAGCGCAGAGTTTTCGGCTCTTGCTAAAACATATGGCCGCGTCGGTGGTATCGATCGCATCGCAACCGTTCTAAAACACATACGCGCCGAACGCCCCGGAAAGACTTTGTTCTTTGATGGCGGCGATACTTGGCAGGGATCTTATACGTCTTTGAAAACAGGCGGTATGGATATGGTCAAGGTGATGAACGCCTTGAAACCACAAGCCATGACAGCCCATTGGGAATTTACATACGGCCAAGAACGGGTTCAAGAGCTTGTTGAAGAGCTTGATTTTGACTTCCTTGCCGGTAACGTCCGCGACACCGAATGGAATGAAGAGGTTTTCGACGCCATTTCATATTATGAGCGCGGCGGCGTGAAAGTTGGCGTTATAGGGCAAGCCTTCCCCTATACCCCAATCGCTAATCCAAGATACAAAGTCGCCGACTGGAGCTTTGGTATCCGCGAAGCTGACGTTCAAGCGAATGTCGTTAAAGCCCGCGCGGCTGGCGCCGAACTAATCGTCCTTCTGTCCCATAACGGATTTGATGTGGATCGGAAACTTGCGTCTCGCGTAGAAGGTATCGATGTTATTTTGACAGGCCACACCCATGATGCATTGCCCGTTGCAATCGACGTCAACGGCACCCTGCTCATCGCATCGGGCAGCCACGGAAAATTCTTGTCGCGCCTCGATTTGGATGTCCAAAACGGCAAAATCAAAGACTACAGCTATAAACTTATTCCCATTCTCTCCGACGTCATAACGCCTGACGCAGAAATGACATCTCTGGTAACTGAAATCCGGGCCCCGTATGAGAAAGAACTGACGCAGGTTCTAGGCCAAACAGAAAGCCTGCTGTATCGCCGTGGTAATTTGAACGGCACGTTTGATGATCTAATCTGCGATGCCCTACTAACAGAACGGGATGCAGATATTGCCCTCTCCCCTGGTTTCAGGTGGGGTGCCACGTTGCTACCTGGTCAGAACATCACAACTGAAGATGTCTATAACGTCACATCAATCACTTATCCAAGCGCCTACAGAACAACCATGAGCGGTCAAACCATCAAGACCATTTTGGAAGACGTCGCCGATAATCTGTTCAACAAAGATCCATATTACCAACAAGGCGGTGATATGGTGCGTGTGGGCGGTATGGGGTATCGTATTGATCCAAATGAGAAAATTGGAAGCCGTATTACGGACATGACGCACTTGAAAAGTGGCACAGCCATCCAAGCAAACAAAGACTACACAGTCGCAGGATGGGCAAGCGTGAATGAAGATGTTGAGGGCCCGCCTATTTATGATGTGGTGTCTGATTACATTTCATCGCAAAAATCAGTGTCTGTAAAAGCCCATGATGCAGTTCAGCTTGTAAAATCCTGAACTACTCGTTGATAACTAATATGAAGCCATGCTATACATATTCAAATATTGCAATGTGTATTGTTTTAAAGGGAAAGTAAATGTCGTCATTGGGAAGACGTGGTTTTCTAAAGGGAGGCGCTGCCGCACTTGGCGGAGGCCTGCTCGCTTCAACCTCAACTGGATCTGTAGCCTCTGCCGCAGGTAGCAGTGAGATTAAAGTAGAAGACTGGAATCAAAGCCTCGGTGATCCGGTGGTCTATAACGCCTACGGTGTCCCGTCGGAGTTTGAAGCACATGTCCAGCGACGGAATGTGGAATGGTTGACGGTTACGCAAGAAAGCTCTGTCAGTTTTACACCGCTCCATGAGCTGGATGGTTTTACAACGCCAAACGGTCTGTGCTTTGAGCGCCATCACGGCGGTGTTGCCCAGATCGACCCCGGTGCCCACCGATTGATGATCAATGGTCTCGTTGAAAAACCATTGATATTCACCATGGAAGACTTGATGCGCTTTCCCCGTACCAACCGTTTCGCCTTTTTAGAATGTGCTGCAAATAGCGGCATGGAATGGCGCGGCGCCCAGTTGAATGGCTGCCAGTTTACCCATGGGATGATCCATTGCGTTCAATATACGGGTGTTTCCCTCCGCACATTGCTCAATGAAGCCGGTCTTAAAACCAATGCAAAATGGTTGATGCCAGAAGGGGCTGACTCTGCGGGAATGAACCGCTCCATCCCCATGGAAAAAGCACTTGATGACTGCATCGTCGCTTTCAAAATGAACGGCGAGGCTCTGCGGCCTGAGCAAGGCTACCCGCTCCGCCTTGTTGTTCCCGGATGGGAAGGCAATATGTGGGTAAAATGGCTTCGGCGCATTGAGGTTGGTGATCAGCCTTGGCACACCCGCGAAGAATCCTCCAAATACACTGACCTCATGGAAGATGGCTCTGCCCGCCGCTTCACGTGGATAATGGATGCTAAATCTGTTATCACAAATCCAAGTCCGCAGGCTCCCCTCAAAACAAAAGGCCATAATATCCTTAGTGGATTGGCGTGGTCCGGTCGCGGAAAAGTCAAACGGGTTGATGTCACCCTTGATGGCGGTAAAAACTGGCAGCAGGCTGAACTTGCCGGCCCGGTTTTGGATAAATGCCTTACTCGGTTCTATCTGCCCTTTAACTGGAACGGGAATCCGATGCTCGTTCAATCCCGCTGTATTGATGAAACCGGCTACGTGCAGCCAACGAAAGATGAGTTGCGCAAAGTTCGGGGTTTAAATTCCATTTACCACAACAATGGCATTCAAACATGGCATGTGCGCGAAAATGGGGAGGCGGAAAATGTTGAAATTTCTTAAACTGACCGGCCTGTGCCTCTCTGTCCTGATGATGTCCAGCGCGGTATCTGCTGCTGAACTGGGTATTGGCCGCACGGCAACCCCGGCCGAGATTAAAATTTGGGATATTGACGTTCGCCCAGACGGGCAAGGCTTACCTGAAGGCCGCGGCACTGTTGAAGAAGGCGAAGAAATCTTTAGTGAAAAATGCGCCTCTTGCCACGGTGAGTTTGGTGAAGGAAATGGTCGTTGGCCCGTTCTTGCAGGCGGCTCAGATACCCTCACATCTGAAGATCCGGTGAAAACCATCGGCTCTTACTGGCCTTATCTATCAACGGCTTTTGATTATATCAAACGGGCTATGCCCTTCGGTGAAGCCCAAACACTGACAAGCAATGAAACATACGCTATACTTGCGTATCTACTGTATTTGAACGATTTGATGGAAGACGACGGAGAGCTTACCCGCGAAAACTTTACGTCTTTCAAATTACCCAATGAAGGCAGCTTTGTTGAAGATCAACGCCCTGATGCTCAGCCATCAAACTTAAATGATCTTTGTATGAGCGACTGTAAAACTGAGGTGAAAATCACCAAGAGGGCTCGGGCCCTTGATGTGACACCCGACAAATCTGACTAGATACAGCGCAAAACACGGCGTCATTCCAATTGGAGGAAGATCATCATGAAGCAAATATACGGCCCCCTATTTGGTGCAATTTTCGCTTTACTGATTATCTTCCCCGTCGCCGCTGAAGAAGATGATGGTATCCACAGACTTGTCCTGCAAGTGAGTGATAACGATCCCCAAAAGATGACCAGCGCCCTCAACGTTGCGGCAAATGTTTCCCGTCATTACAGCGCCATTGGCGAAGAAGTTGAAATTAAAATCCTCGCCTTTAATGCAGGCATTAATATGTTGATTGATGGCACATCGCCTGTGCAAAAGCGCCTGTCATCTTTTCGCCCCAGCATGCCAAACGTCAGCTTTCTAGCCTGCGGTAATACAATCAACTCCCTTGCGAGGAAGCATGGAACCAAGCCTGAATTACTAGACGATGTTGAAGTTGTTCAAGCTGGCGTCGTCACCTTAATGGAGCTGGACAAGGCAGGCTGGACCATCGTCCGCCCGTAGTCTGGCTATGGCAATTTGCCTTGATGCCCCCGGCGCCTCCCTTGACTAAGGACCTAAAGACTATAAAGTTACCAGATCAAAACAATAAAAACGATTGATGGGCGCCTCACGCGGGTAACACATCAACGCCAACAGTTGAGGTCTATTTCATGCCACTCCCATCTTCTCTTAAGACTAATCTTAAATTGCCAGCTATTGCGGCTCCTATGTTTTTGGTCTCCGGACCAGAACTGGTGATCGCCACCTGCAACGCTGGAGTGATTGGATCATTCCCGGCAGTGAATGCCCGAACAGCTGACGATTTCGCTCAGTGGATGAAAAAAATTGATGACGAGACAGGTGATGATGCTGCCCCTTATGCAGTGAACTTTCCGCTCTCTCGTATGAAGGGCGGGATGCTTGATGGGCATATGGACATCTGCCGCGACTATAAAACACCGATCATTATTACAAGTGTCGGCAATCCTGCATCTATCGTGGATGAAATCCATGACTGGGGCGGGTTGGTTTTTCATGACGTGACGACAGTACACCACGCAAAAAAGGCCGCTGCCGCAGGGGTAGACGGTCTTATACTCGTATGTGCTGGAGCCGGCGGTCACGCGGGAACCGCCACACCATTTGCCTTGGTTGAACAAGTCCGCGCCTTTTATGATGGTATCATTATCCTTGGAGGCGGCATCAGTACAGGACGCGCAATCCGTGCCGCCGAAGTCTTGGGCGCAGATCTCTCCTATCTTGGAACCCGCTTCATCGCGACCCAAGAAGCCATGGCAGAAGAGGCGTATAAAGAGATGCTCATCACCGAAGACACTCACAACATCGTTTACACAAACGCCATCAGCGGCCTACCTGCCAATTTCATGCGCACATCTTTGGAGGCCGCAAATCTTGACCCCAATAATTTGCCCGAACCCCACGGTCCTTTCCGTCCAAACCTGCCAGAAGATATCATCGCATGGAAAACCGTCTGGAGCGCCGGCCAAGGTGTCGGTCTAATTCATAATTCACCCAGCGCAGCCGACCTCGTCAAACAAATGACCGCCGAATATCAAACCGCATGTGAAATGAAATAGGGCCTCAGTGCATTTAGAACGCCGTTTTCGCATCCCAAAAGGGTGTAAACGGCGTTTCTTTCCACCTACTGAAAAAACACCCGAGGTTCCTAGCCAAGTTAGATTTACTCTCTTAGGATAACCCAATTGGGGCAAATCCTAGCCAATTTATTGAGAGTAATGTAAATGCTGACAATTAATCGCTTATCCATCGACGATGCCTATATCCTTATTGAAGGCGCGCGAAACAAGGCAAATGAAATTGGTGTACCAATGTGTATCTCCATTGTGGACGAGTCAGGGAACCCTATCGCGTTTGAGCGTATGGACGGCGGAAAAATCACCAGTACAATCGTTGCGGCTGACAAAGCCTACACGGCAGCGGCGGCCCGTAAAGCGACACATGAATATAATGAAGTCTGCAAACCTGGCAGTCTCGCGTTTGGTATTCATACAGCAATCGGTGGCCGTCTTTGCATTGTTGGTGGCGGTCTGCCCGTATTTGTTGACGGTGAAGTTGTTGGCGGCATTGGCTTAAGTTCAGGCACGCCGCAACAAGACATGGATTGCGGTCAAGCTGGTATTGATCATTTCCTCGCCAAACGATAAGTCATTTGAAGGGAGACAACCGCGGTTCGCGCTATTGTCTCTCTCCAATTGGGATGCCTATTAGGGCTATTGTAAGATCGCCTCTGATTTCAAATCATAGGCGGATCGCCTGATTTGCGAAAAGGCGAGCATAGCAAACAACGTAATGGTTCCTAATATCATTGCAACTTGGGCTATAAATTCCCAGTTTTGACCGAAGACTGAAAAACTAAATCCAAGTAACATTGCCGCTGCTGAAATCACGCATTCAACGCTTGAAAACCGCAGCAGCCAAGCCCGGTAAACAAGAAGCGTGCAAGAAATTAGAGCTAAGGGCGCAACGATCAAGGTTCCTACGCCCCAAACGCTAAATTCACCCGAGAGCAAAATCACCGGATTATAGACAATGAGATAGGGAATAATAAACCCGGATAAAGACAAGACGAATGCTTTAAAGGCCGTTGAGAAATAGGGGGCTTTGGCAATCCCGGCACCCGCAAGTGCCCCCAAAGCCACCGGCGGTGTTACGGCGGATATTATGGCGAAATAGAAACAGAAAAAATGAGCTGATAGGATCGGAACGCCCATTTTAACAAGGGTCGGCGCCACCACAATCGCTACAAGACTATAGGCCGCTGCAGGCGGGACACCGCAGCCCAAAATAATCGCGACAATCATTGTCATAAACAGAGCAAGATGAACATTCCCCGCAGACAAAAGCTCAACCAGCCCAGCGATTTTACCGCCAAGACCGGTAGTGATAAGACTTTGTGAAATCATCCCCACAATGGCAAGAGAGATCCCGATTTTTGCGCCAACCACCGCGCCTTCAACAACGCGCACCAACAGTTCCTGAAACGAAGGTCGGTCCTTTCGAATACACGCAATTGTCAGACAACAAAAGATGGCCCAAAAGGCAGCAACACTTGTGGAGTAGTGGAACAAAAGTAAAAGCGCAATTATGCCAACAGGAATGAAGAAAGACGGAATACCCATAAGAATTGTCTGCATATCGGCCTTCTCTTGCGGGGCCTTGATATCTGAGACAACAGACACTGCCTGAACGCCAAAAAACACACAAATATAAAAAAGAACAGCAGGTACAATCCCAGCAATCATAATATCCGCATAGGGAACGCCAATAAAGAAGGCCATCAAGAATGCGGCAGCTCCCATAACCGGAGGCATTAATTGACCACCTGTTGACGCGGTTGCTTCAATGGCACCTGCGAGCGCGGGTTTGTATCCCACCTTTTTCATATACGGAATTGTAAATGCGCCCGTAATGGCCACATTAGCAACGGACGCCCCGGTCACCATTCCAATCATGGAACTTGAAATCACGGACGCCAAGCCAGGACCGCCTCTCATACGTCCGCTTATCAGTTTTGATAACTCGTTCAAGAAATCGCTAATTTTCAAAAGCCCCATAAGCGATCCAAACAGGACAAACAAGAATATTTGATTTGCAGATATGGCAAGGAAATTCCCGTACATGCCCGTTAGGCCAATGGACAGGTAAGAAATCACATAATCAAAATCAAATTCCCGGTGTGTTAGCGGACCGGGGATCAAATGCCCGAAGAAAAAATAGGTGATAAAAACAGAACATACGATCGGTAACGTCCACCCCCATGCCTGCCGAGTTGCCTCAATACAAATCCCTATGGCGACAATCCCAACAATAACATCCGTCAGTTCGGGGAACCCAATATCTTCTTCCAGCCGTGTCAGGTTCAGCCCCACATAAAGTGTGACACCAATTGCTAGCGTAATAAGCAGGCCCTGCGTTATCTTTGCGGGAGCTGTTTTGGCCACCATTAACCGGTCCAGAAATATGATCAGAAATAGAAATGCTAGATGAAGGTTTTGATGCTCAAAACTACCGAGGACCACCCCATATACCGTGAACAAGTGATAGATAACCATGCCGACCGCTGTAAGTGTCAGCAGGAACCTAATTGACCTTTGAAAAAGCGATAGACTAAGATCAGGGGAAGTGGGAGCGTCCATTTGAACATCACCTTTGAATAAAGAACGCTCTTCCCGGCACCGCCAGAAAGAGCGCAAATATATGAGACAATTTAGTCGACTAAGCCGGCTTCTTTGTACGCTTTCAGAGCACCCGGATGGATATTCTCAGCCTTCCAGCCATAAGCCAACGTTTCCGGTGCCATCAATTTGCCAAGGGCGTGATAGTCCTTAAACTCTCCAACATTATCGATGATCATTTTCGTGAGTTTGTAAGCTTTGTCATCACTAAATTCTGGATATGCGACCCAAGCAATGGCGTCAAAAAACCCGTCAAGCGGCGCATCTAGCCCAATGACTGCGCCCTTTGGGACCGCAATATGATTGACACCGACACCAGAATCCATGGTCTTCTGAACGGCCTCTTTGCCCCACGGGATATGATATAAGGTACGGCCAGATGCCATTAGCTCCGCCGTTTGCGGGCTCGGCTTAAATTCACCGCTGGCAACATTTGCATACCCACCAATGATTGCAGCATCTACTTTGCCATCCAGTAAAGCCTGAGCCGCCGGTTTGGTACCAAGACGTTCGATGGTTATTTTGTCGTGTAATCCCCATCCCTTTTTAAGTAATAACTCAGGTTCTACAGTCCACAGAATTTGCGGTGGCCTCCCCAAAGCAACACGCTTACCAACTAAGTCTTTAATAGACTTAATGTCTGGGTCGAACGTCGCCAGCCAAACGGAGCCTAGAAGGTAATTTGCAATCAATTTTGCTGGCGGATACTTCTCTTTAAAGGGCTTCATGCCGTTTACAGCAAGATATCCCAAGCCCGTTGTATAGGGCGTGAAGGTGGACGCTTTGAGATCTGGCTCCTTTCCAAGTTTCCGCACATTGAATACTAAACCCGGAGATTCAGAAGCGACAATGCCAACCGCCCCTTTAGTTTTTTTGGAGATTTGCTCAATGGCATTTCCAAGCGCATAACTACCCGTTCCAAATGGACCAGCCATCAAAGAAAGCTCGTCGGCAGCTTGAGCTGGACCCGCTGTTATCCAAATTGCCCATAGGGCGGCGAGTGACGTTAAAATTCGATTTCTCATATTGAACCCTCCTTATTCATTAAATTTTCTTCATGTTGGCTAGCCTTGATCGGCTAGTTCTCAGCGCTGAGTGAAAAATAAAATCACTCAATGCAATTTTTACACTTGCGATAACTCAAAATTCATATTATGTTTCATATAATGAAACTTGATTTTGTATATTGAAACTCTATTCACTATAGCGCTATACTGTCAACAGAAAACAGGGGTCTCCTTTTTGGGAGCCGTTTGTGGCATGCTATTTTTTCAAGCCGAAATGCAGGAATTGGGGACAATCCGATTATGGTTCAGGACACCACATTACAAACCGTTAGCCGCGCCGTGGCGGTATTACGGTGCTTTGAGGGGGGATCTCTCGACCTCTCCCTAAAAGAGCTGACAAACCGAATGTCATTGAACAAAGTGACCGTGCTTCGCCTAGCACGAACCCTTGTGAAAGAAGGGTTGCTTGTTCACGATTCTCGCACAGGATTATACCGGTTGTCCTTTGGCTGTATTGGACTTGCCCGCAAATTGCTCGACCGTGATGGGCTTTCGAACTGCGCTCTGCCGTTCATGGAAAAGGTCCGCATGCGCACCAATGAGACCGTGTGTCTTATAGTGCGCGAAGAAAATGACCGGGTTACTACTCATACCCTACCCAGCTTCCAGCCTTTTCGGTTTGTCCTTGAAGTTGGCGATCGCCGTCCTGTTCATTTGGGCGCTGCGGGACAATGCCTCATTTCTGAACTGCCGGGTGACGAGCTTGATATCATTATGAAACGGGCGAGCGAGATCCCGGGTTCGAACAATTACGGTATTAGCGAAGAAAAAGCCCGCGAACGCTTACAAGGCGTTCGGCAAAAAGGATGGGCAATTGGACGGTCCGAATGGTCCGCAGAAGCCGCCGGTGCCGCCGCCCCCATCAAGGGACCAGATGGTTCCGTGCGCGGAGCCATCAGTGTTGTTCTGCCGGTTTCCCGTGCATCCGACGAGCATATGGAAAATTGTGCACGGATAGCCAAGGAGGCAGCGGCCCAAACATCCGAAGAGCTAGCAAAACAACATCAATAGGAAATCTACCGGTATGACGAATGCGGAAAATGGCGGCGACCAAAACCAGCCCCTACACGGCCTAAAAATACTGGATATTTCCACCATGATCGCGGGGCCTGTGGCCAGTACATTGCTCGCCGATTTTGGAGCGGAAGTGATCAAAGTTGAATTGCCCGGCGTTGGAGATAGTTTGCGCCAGCTTCCGCCCCATAAAGAAGGCGCACCCCTTTGGTGGAAGGTTACGAACCGCAATAAAAAAGGCATTACACTCGATCTTCGAAAAGAAGAAGGCAAAGAAATTTTCCGGCGTCTTATTCCAAAATTTGATGTTCTCACTGAAAATTTTCGCCCCGGAACCTTGGACAAATACGGTTTTAGTCGCGAAATCTTGAAAGAGCTAAACCCCGATCTGATCATTTTACGGATTACCGGATACGGCCAAACTGGGCCCATGGCATCGCGACCGGGTTTCGCCCGAATTGCAGAAGCATATTCCGGATTTACCGCCCTTTGCGGCACGCCTGACCGACCCCCCATGCATATTGGCTACCCCATTGCAGATGGTGTAACAGGCATGTTCGGCGCCATTGGCATTTTGATCGCCTGCTTTCGCCAGAAAACCCGCAAAGATGCCCACGGCGAAGAGATTGATTTGTCGCTGGTCGATTCCATGCTCCGCATGCTCGAATTTTCAGTTATCGAATATGACCAGCTTGGTGTCGTTCGGGAACGTTCTGGCAATCGCAGTCAGTATGCTGGCCCCAGTAACGTCTATCTGACAAAAGACCAACGCTGGTTTTCCATGAGCGCGTCGGCTCAACCTGTGTTTGCCCGCCTAACCCATACAATTGGCAGGCCTGACCTCCTTGAAAATCCAAATTTTGCAACTAATCCGGCTCGGGTTAAAAATGCAGGCGCCCTTGATGACATCATCAAGCCGTGGATCGCCGACCGAAACATAGACGACATCATGGAGATTTTTGAAAGGGATGGTATCTCAGGTGGCCCCGTGAATGATGCCGCCGATGTTTTCCACTCAGAGCACTTAAGAGAGCGGAATTCATTCATTGAAATCGAAGACAGTGAGCTTGGCCCAGTTACCATGCAAAACGTTATTCCAATAATGACAGAAGCCCCCGGAAAAGTTCACAGTACCGGACCTACACTCGGTCAAGATACCGATGATATATTATCAACAATGCTAGAGCTAACCGACGCAGAAATCGCTGACCTTCGATCCAAAAATGTTATTTAGAAGCTCGGCGCGCTGCATAAATAACTCTGGAAATGCGTCAAGTAGTCGAAATACAAATTCACAAGGATGTAACCCGCTGCCTGCGAATTGCCAACGCGCCACGAATAGAGCATTGCAATTGGTAAGAAAGGCGAATTCAGGTTACATTACTGGCATACCGGATGCGGCCTCCATTCAATACTGTACATTTCTAATAAGCATTGATGTAAACAACATATGTGCTGCAGAGTATCAAAATATCGGTAAATATGAATGTGCCGATCTGTCACGCCGACAATCAAATGCCTATGGGAATGCTCTGCCTCAAATTGAGGCTATCGCCATATCTTCATCAGTAAAACAAGCTCGGAATAAATGTAATATAAGATAGAAAGCGGCCTATAGGTACACGAACTCTCTTTCTCTGGTTTCTGGGAATTAAACTGAAGAGGCGGCCTTCTGTCTTAACCACAAAAAATCAAAATCACTAATCATTGCAACCTCAGGAAACCGCTGAAATTTCCTGTACAACCTCAGCTTCCAAAATACCGTCCACTTCTCCGCGGTCTGCATTTCGCCAGTGTAGACTGTCAAATCTGTCACAGGATGGGCAATGAGCGGTCCATTTTACCTCTTGGCGGCCGCAGCCATTGCAAATCCATAGTGGATCTTGCGGGGCTTCGGTGCTTTTGATGATCCAATTGCGAGCCGCCGCCGCATCGGCATTTGCTTTCTCTTCCAGCTCAGCCAACATTCGGTAGACAATTGCAGTCGGTTCACCCGACGCCAAATTCGTTAAATACTTGCGAGCATCTCCCCATTCGCGAGCATCCAAGGCCGCTCTTGCTAGGGCGAAGTTGCTATATCTATAGTCTCCGCCAGCAGAACCAAAGATCGTTTTAGCGCGGATCAGCCAGTCGCTTTCGCTCTCCAATGGGACTAAGTTTTTGACCATGCTCACCACATCAGGATGCGGCGTCCGGGCCCAAATTGCAGACACAAGTTTATCCCGTTTCCGATCAGCTGGGCTGAGTTTCAGCAAAAGAGTAGCCGCGGGAATAAAATCAGGATCCGATTTGTGCGCAGATTGAACCAGCGTCAGCGCCCCGAGTGTATCTTCTGTATCTAGCTTAGTCAGGGCACGTTGATAATCAATCACTGCCCGTAAATGCGGCAAGGCACTATTTTTTGCAGCTTTTCCTCGTGGCATTTTTGGCAAAATGGCCGCAGCAGCCGCGTAATCGCGGGTCTTCAACTGAAGATCCAACAACTCTTTTAGCACCCATTCTGTTCCGGGTTTAAAGGCGTCCGCACGGGTTGCAAGTGTAATTGCCCCTTGCAAATCATTGGCTGATTTTGCAAGCGCTATTAGCCCTCTAAGGCCCATCAGCTCTGTTTCAGGGTTCTCGGCCATGCGGTCATAATAAACTTTTGCCGCCCGGTCATCTTGATACAGCTCTGCGGCTTGCGCTGCGAGCAATAACGTCATGGGCGCGCCTTTTAGATGTCTTTCAGCTTCAATGGCAGCACGGCGGGCGCCTTCAGCGTCGCCTGCGGCAATAGCCACCATGCCATTGCTGATAGCGTCCAGACCACGGCCCCGCTTCCGGCTCGCAAAGGCTCCGCCAAGACGGCCGGGACTTGCCCGCATCCACCGATATATGTTGATTAATATGGCAATCATTAAAGCTGTGATAGCCAGGGCCGCCACAAGCACGATGACGCTCGTCTCAATGACATAACTGCTCCACCGCAGCTCTACACTGCCGGGGTTATCGGCAAGCCAAACACCTGCAAGTGCCAATAGGGCGATGAGAACAAACAAATAAATTGATCGCAGCATATGAGCCCCCTAGTTCGCAGTTTGTTTTTCAAGAACGGCTGTGGCGGTTACTTTTTCAAGCAACCTCTCAAGCGCCGTATCCACATTGAGCCTGTTTTCTGCGCGCATCAACCAAGGCGCGGCAACTTTCGCAGGCTCGTCACTCAATTTCTTGAGAAGCTCAACTCCTTCCGATAAGTCACCGGCGAGGATTTTCTCTTCTGCACGGGCAACGAGAGCATCAACCCCCTCTCCCGATACATCGTCAACACGGCGGAATTTCACCAAAGAAGCCAAGTTATGAAGGGTTTTCCCATACCATGTATCGCTGCTGGGAAGGCGGGCGGCTTGCGTACTGTCCGTTGCCACTGCTGCAAATTCTTCGGTCAGTTCGCGAACGGTTGCGGCTCCTGTTTTTGCCGCCGAATTCATGGACGCGAGATCACCTTGCAGTGCTTCAGGGGCAACGGCTAAGGCCTGCCTCAACGCGCCTGCAAATGGCTGATTAGTCCGGCTTTCTCTGTGTAATTGACCCAGCGCTAGCAAAATAAGTGTCTCGTCCCCGTTTTCATTGTTTTGGGAAGCTCGCACGGCCTGCGCTTTTAAGGCATCGCTCAACGTGCCAATTTGAGATTGTTGATCTGCAAACTCTGTTGTTGCTAAAACTTGATCTCTTTGAAGTGTCGCAAACTCTTTTGCTAAAGTCGTCAGCTCTGTCTCAAGCCGATTAATTTCTGCTCTCGAAACACCAGACACAATAGGTGCAGATGCTGTAGGGTCAGATGCTGGGGCAGCTGCGATTTGACCAGGTGCCGCTTTCACTTCTGCATCCAACTCACCAAGTGAGACTTGTAAGTCGTGGGCTTGTCCCTCTGCTGATGCCAACCGATCGGCAAATGCGGTTAAATCACTTTGTGTTTTCGAGGCCGCTTGTTCAACCTGACTTTTCAGGGCAGATATCTCCATCAAATTTTGTTCACTGCGCGCTTTTGCCGTGCTGTTGGCTGCGATCACGCCTTCGAGTTTCACTATTCGATCGTCTAGGAGTTTATCAGTGCCTTGCGCGCCAAGGTACCCTTGCAGGATATTTCGGCTTTGTTCTGGCAGAATATTTGACACTTGCGGCAAAATGAGAGGCCAAGCAGCGAGCCCCAAACAGAAGACGAAAAATAATATTGCCGCATTTCGAAGGATATTTGATTTTGGCGGTACGACTGCCGGACCTGATTTGGGAGGCATCGTTTTTCCGGCCCCATCACTATTACCAGCCGTTTTTGCCTCAGGAATGGGAGAGTTCACGGCTGACTTTGACTGATCGTCCGGTTTGTTGGCCGCCGTGTTAGCTGTTGCTTCCTGTTTCGGTGTCTTAGACACAGTATGCTCCCTTTGCCTGTCAGGCTTTCTTGTTTGTTCGTCTATATCCGTTGCCGGATTTTTCTCAATCAATTGCAACAAAGCCTCTTCAGTTGGGCGCCTTGATACAAAAACACGGCCAAATTTTAGCCCCTCAATCTCACTTGCCACATTCGCGCTTAAACACCATGCATCTAGCTTTTCTAGATGTGTATTTAAACCCACTGCGTCAACTATCCTTTTAAAGACTTTTGCCGTGTGCGGTGAAAACAACAGGATACCATCCAATTTGTCTTCAGATACAACCGAAAAGGTTTCAGAAGAGAATTTTTCAGCCTCAATTGCATCATACAAGATTTCACGGCGATAAGAAAACCCAGCAACTTCCAATTGGGACCCTAAATCACCTGCTACGCGAGCGCCGCCAGCATGAAGCAGCGTCCCTTTATCTATTGCTGCATTTTGCGAAATAAGATCGCCGAGACCAGCAACATCTCCATCAGCCGAGAGAACCGTTTTGAAGCCCGCATATTTTGCAGCTTTAGCCGTTTTGTCTCCAACTGCAAACAACGGAAGGTCTCTGTTTTCAGTAACCTTCACCAAACCCGCAAGCCCATTTGCGCTGGTAACGACAAAGGCTTGCACGCCCTTCAAATCCAGATCGGTGGTCTCATTAAAAACAATTTCAAGCAACGCAGAGCAAACGGTCTCGTGGCCGCTCGCTCGCAATTTGTCTGACAGTATTTTCGCCGATTTTTCCGGTCTGGTAATAAGAAGTTTCATGGGTCCTATATCTGAAAGACTGAGAAATCCGGTCCTGCTTTTACGCGAAGTTCCTCGCCAAGGCGGCGACCGAGGGCATTTGCGTCCTCGATATCGCTGGTTCCCTCCACGTCAAATCGCTCTGATCCGTCGGGACTTAGTAAGCTTGCAACCAAATGAATTTGATTATTATCGGTTAAAACTGCGTGACCCGCAATTGGTGTTCTGCAGGAGCCATCCAATTCTGCGAGCATAGCCCTCTCGGCGTTTACCCGAATTTGGCTTTCCGTGTGATTGATGGCAGCAAGAAGCTCTCCGGTATCTGTATCTGCGACACGATGCTCAATTCCAATGGCGCCTTGGGCCACGGCAGGTAACATGTCTTCAGCTTCCAGCGCGTGGGTAATCACATGTTCTTTTTTCAAGCGGCGCAAACCTGCATACGCCAGCAATGTGGCGTCGGCTTGTCCTTCGGATAATTTACGAAGGCGCGTATCAACGGCGCCGCGAAACAGGCAAACTTTCAAATCAGGTCGGCGGTTGAGAATCTGTGCTTGCCGGCGAAGACTGGATGTTCCCACAACAGAGCCCGCTTTTAGCTCGTCCAGCGTATCACCGCTTGCCGAAATAAAAACATCCCGCGGATCTTCTCGCGGTAAAATACAATCAATGATCAAACCATCAGGCAATTTTGTTTCCATATCTTTCATGGAATGTACGGCAAAATCGATATCCCCTCGGATTAAGGCTTCTTCTATCTCTTTGACAAACAAGCCTTTTCCGCCCGCTTCGCTTAACGCCCTGTCTTGAATTTGATCCCCTGTTGTTGTGATAACAACAATCTCTAGGTCGTTTTCAGACAGTTTATCAGGGTGGGCTTTCAGTAATCTATCCCGAGTTTCATAGGCTTGTGCCAATGCCAAAGGGCTTCCCCGAGTACCAATTCTGTATTTTTTGTGGGTCGTCATGTTGCGAGTTTACCTATTCAGTGCTAGAGCCATACACAATTTGCACCGCTTTTGAACAGAAAACAAATGATTGTCCTCGGGTTAGAAAGTAGTTGCGATGAAACTGCTGCTGCTGTCGTTACGGCAGAAGGCAAGATATTGTCAAATGTCGTTTTGTCGCAGGTAGAAGAACATGCCCCCTTTGGAGGGGTCGTGCCAGAGATTGCTGCGCGTGCTCATGTCACGCAAATGGACCGACTGGTTAGCCAAGCTATGGCCGAAGCGGATGTCCAGTATTCCGATCTTTCAGCCGTTGCCGCTACCGCTGGACCCGGCCTTATTGGCGGTGTTCTTGTGGGTTTAATGACGGCAAAGGCCATTGCCGCCGTAACCGATATCCCCCTTATCGGGGTTAATCATCTAGAAGGTCATGCGCTAACTGTTCGAATGACAGACGGAATTTCGTTCCCTTATTTACTTTTATTAGTCTCGGGTGGTCATTCGCAAATTCTTGTTGTGGAAGGCGTCGGTAAATTTCGCCGCCTGGGCACTACAATTGATGATGCTGTTGGCGAGGCCTTTGATAAAACGGCAAAAATGATGGGACTTGGATTTCCTGGCGGACCTGCTGTGGAAAAAACAGCTAAATCTGGAGATCCAGACCGCTTCAACTTACCACGCCCTATGAAGGGGCGGCCCGGCTGCGATTTTTCATTCTCAGGATTAAAGACGGCGGTTCGAACAGTCCTTGAAAAACTAGGGGAGACGGTTACCGATCAGGATAAATCTGATTTGGCAGCCAGTTTTCAAAAAGCAGCGACAGATGCCCTTATCAATCGCATGAAGCAGGCATTAAAGATATACAAAATCGATTACCCAGATGCCTCCAGCATTGTCATTGCAGGCGGCGTTGCCGCCAACCAATGCCTGCGCGCTGCCCTCGATAATTTGGCTAAAACAAATGGCTACACACTGGTTGTACCGCCGCCTGCACTCTGTACCGATAACGGTGCCATGATTGCTTGGGCTGGCGTTGAACGCTTGCGTCTTGGCCTCACAGATACCCTTGATTTGGCAGCGCGTGCGCGTTGGCCGTTAGATCCAAATGCTGAACCTGCACCCTTTGCAGGATATAAAGCCTGAACACTAGGACTTGAAATGAACGAAGATGCACAGAAACTCGCAGCTGCCCAAGCCGCTGTTGACTATATCAAAGACGGTATGGTTGTTGGTCTTGGAACTGGATCAACTGCCGCCAAAATGGTTGATCTTGTTGGCGCGCGGGTAAAAGACGGTCTAGATATCGTGGCCGTTCCAACGTCAGAAGCCACCGCAGCCCAAGCAAAAGGCCTTGGTATAAAGGTTGTTGGACTGGACGAAGTTTCAGTTATTGATCTCACCATTGACGGAACCGACGAAGTTGACCCTGAAATGCGCTTGATTAAAGGCGGCGGCGGCGCTCATCTTCGCGAAAAAATCGTTGCGTCCCTGTCAGATCAATTGATCATAATCGCTGAAAACAAAAAGATGGTCGATACCCTCGGCGCGTTTAAACTGCCGGTAGAAGTTGTTCCTTTTGCAGCCGGTGCGCTGCTGCCAAAAATGGAAGCATTGGGATCAGAACCCGCCATTAGACAAAAAGACGGTGACAATTTTTACACCGATGAAGGCAATCTGATTATCGACTGCGCCTTTGGTGCCATCGACAACCCAGAAGAGCTGGCCATCACCTTGAGCACCATGGCAGGCGTTGTTGAACATGGTCTCTTTATCAATTTCGCTGATATGGTTCTTGTGGGAACTGAGACCGGCGTCAAAAAATTTGAAGCTTAACTAGATGTGAGAAGGCCCCATGAGCATAAATGTCCGTCTAATCGATTACACTGATACCAGCGATGCAAGCGACCTTATTCACTTGCTCAGCAGTTATGCGCTTGATCCCATGGGCGGCGGAGATGCCTTGCCTGATTTTGTAAAACAGAATCTGGCAGACAGCTTAGCCAAACTCCCGCACGCTTTTTCCCTAATCTGCTATGTAGATGGGAAACCGGCGGCGCTCAGTAATTGTTTTGAGGCCTTCTCCACTTTTTCTTGTGCCCCGCTTATCAACATTCACGACATCATCGTGCTCAGTGAATTTCGCGGGCTCGGTCTAAGCCAAAAACTGCTGACCAAAATCGAAGAAATTGCAACAAACAAGAACTGCTGCAAGATTACACTGGAAGTTCTTTCAGCCAATAAAATTGCGCAAAAATCCTATGAAAAATTTGGTTTTGCGCCCTACAGTCTCGACCCTGAAGCGGGACAGGCATTATTTTGGCAAAAAAAGCTCTAATTAGTTAGATCAAAAAACCCATATAAACTGCCATTTACTGAGAATTCATAAAAATAATGCGCTAAAATTACAGTTTGCTATTAAGAATGACTTGCAACAGCAAAAACTATCTGTAATATCCTTCTTGAGTATAAGCATTGCTTATCCTCTCTAGCTCAGACCTTGCCCCTCGCTTCCCGGCGGGGGGCATTTTTTAAGCCTCAATTCCCGCCAACATAACATCCAAAACAGCATCCAGTTGAAGACGCATTTCCGGCAATGTATTTTGGACGGGGAATGCCAGGTTGCGAAATGGAAATGTCATAGCGTGCAATGTCTCTGCGAGCCAAAAGGGATCACTCGCCTTTAACTGACCACCCCGCATGCCCCGATCCAGAAATAGGGATAGATCTTTCAAATATCGAATTCGAAACCCTTCTGCGGCGACTTTTCGCTGCCGCCGTACCCTATTTATCAAATCGGCTAATCCCGGATGCTGGGCTTGCGTTTGAAAATTATGATCAAACTCTGTCTGAAAATAGGACCGAAGAGCCTTATTCAACGGGACATCTCGCGCAAGCTCATGAGAAAGTTCTCCTTCTTGTTCTTGCATGATCTTGTCCATTATCGCCACGGCTAGATCTAGTTTGTTTTCGTAAAAATTATACAAATGCGCTGGTGATATTCCGCAATCATTGGCGATTTCAGTCATGGTGGTTTTGCCAAACCCCGGCCCCAAAAATCGGCTCCTTGCCGATTTCAATATACCTGTCTTCAATTGATCCGTACGGGTCACCATAAGCTGGTTCATGCGATTTCAATCCAATTGCAATATTGACTAGTTTGTCCAATTCTTCATGGCACTACATTCTTCATTTCTCATGTTAATGTCAAATTTGCACCTCTTCTTTCATTTGGATTTCCGCGCCTTCGTGTTACTTAATGGCAACGAAGCGCAGGATTAAAGCATATGGATAAAGTAAATGTCATTGGTGCAGGCGCGTGGGGGACATCCCTTGCCATCGCTGCCGCACGCGCTGGACGTGACGTAACGCTGTGGTGCCGAAATGATGCCCAAGCGAGCGCTATGAACACGGCGTCGGAAAATAACCGGTATCTGCCCGGCATTCCGCTCCCCAAAAACATTATGGCGACCACTAACCTTGAAGCCGTTTGCAAGGCTGATATTCTGCTAAATGTTGTTCCAGCCCAACATTTACGCGCCAATCTGAAAGCCCTCGCCCCTTTCATTGCCCCCACTACCGCTATTGTTGTCTGCTCCAAAGGGATCGAAAAAGGCTCAGACAAGATGATGAGTGAAGTGGTCGCGGAAACACTGCCAAACCAGCCATTCGCCATCCTATCTGGCCCAAATTTTGCCCATGAAGTTGCCAAAGGCATGCCGTCAGCCACCACATTGGCCGCACACTCACCCGAACTTGGAAAACGTCTAGTGTCAGCAATTGGCCTACCCACTTTCCGCCCCTACTACACAAACGATGTCATCGGCGCCCAAATGGGCGGCGCCATCAAAAATGTTTTAGCGATCGCATGCGGTGTTGTTGGTGGCGCGCATCTTGGAGAAAATGCTCGCGCTGCTTTGATCACAAGAGGTATGGCTGAGATCCTGAGGCTCGGGGACAAGCTCGGCGCGCGGGCTGAGACCCTCATGGGGCTATCGGGCTTTGGTGATCTGGTTCTCACTTGCTCCTCCAGTGCCTCGCGGAATTATTCATTGGGTTTTGCCCTTGGCAGCGGACAGTCTCTCAAAAGTATTTTGGACAGCCGTAATTCAGTGACCGAGGGTGTACATACCGCTGCAGCGTTATGTGATCTTGCCGAAAAACATAAAATTGAGATGCCAATTTGCCAGTCAGTGGATAAAATACTCAATCATGGGGCTTCTGTAGATGAAGTTGTCAAAGAACTACTCGCCAGACCTTTTCGAGATGAGAAGTTGGCTGGATTTTAAAACGTTTTAGAAATTAGGATGAAATCATGTTGTTTATTGCCTATTGCGTAGATAAAGAAGACCACCTGCAAGTCCGTATGGATACCCGTCCAGCCCACGTTGATTTCTTAAAAGCCAAAGGCGATGCCTTAAAATTGGCAGGCCCGACAACGGCAGAAAACGGCGAAACACCAAACGGCAGCATGCTTGTTTTTGAAGACACCTCATTAGATGCAGCTCAAAAATGGGTAGCCCAAGATCCATATGCAGCGGCTGGTCTTTTCTCATCTGTGGACGTTAAACCTTGGAAACACGCCCTCGGCGCTGGGCTCTAAAATATGCAGTATTGGCTGATCAAAACAGAACCGGGAAGCTGGTCATGGGATGATCAGCTGGCCGCTGGAGAAGCGGGCACATATTGGGACGGCGTTCGCAATTATCAGGCGTCCAATAATATGAAAGCCATGCAAAATGGTGATCTTTGCTTTTTCTATCATTCGGTGACGGAGAAAAGCATTGTTGGCATCGTCGAAGTGATAAAAGAATATTATCCCGATCACACCGACCCCAAAGGCCGATTTGGAATGGTCGATGTGAAAGCCATCCAATCTGTGCCGGATCCGGTGACGCTTGGCGCCATAAAGCAGGAAGAAAAACTTGCTGAATTGGCTTTGATCCGCCAAAGTCGCCTTTCTGTTGTTCCTGTGGATAAATCTTCATGGGATCATATCTGTAAAATGGGCGGTCTCTAAAGACCGTTACTCGCCTAAGTAAGTTTTCATCATGAACAAGTTCTTCACCATTCCCGGCCTTGGGGCCAACGGTCATGCGTATCTATTTTTGACCATGACAACTCTCTGCTGGGGCGGAAATGCTGTCTTTAGCCGTTTGGCGGTTGGTGAAGTGTCGCCGCTAACGTTAGTCACCCTGCGTTGGGCTACAGTGCTTGTTCTATTGCTGATTTTTGCCCGAAAAGACGTTGCCCGTGACTGGCCAGTTCTCAAACCGCGCCTTGGCTATTTCATCGCCATGGGGTCTATCGGTTTCACAGGGTTCAATGCCCTGTTTTATATTGCTGCCCACACAACAACGGCAGTCAATATCGGTATTATTCAAGGGGCCATCCCAATATTCGTGTTGATCGGAACCTTTGTTTTCTTCAAATCGCCTGTCACATTCCGGCAAATTATTGGGGTGATTCTGACTCTCATTGGTGTTGTGGTGGTGACTTCAGGTGGAAGTTTTGAAAAACTCATCGATTTAGCCATAAATCAGGGAGATTTTCTTCTGCTGATCGCCTGCATGCTTTACGCAGGCTATACGGTGGCCTTGCGCTTTAAACCTGATGTGGCGGCACTTTCCTTTTTCTCAATTCTGGCCATTGCCGCCTTCGCAACCTGCATCCCGCTTCTCGCCTATGAGATTTATTCAGGCGCGGCCATGGCGCCAACGCCTAAAGGATGGATGCTTATTGGCGCAATCGCTCTGCTGCCATCATTCCTCGCACAGATATTCTTTATCTATGGGGTTGGGCTGATCGGACCGGGCCGTGCGGGTATTTTTGTAAATCTGGTGCCTATATTTGCGTCTTTAATGGCAGTCGCGTTTTTAGGCGAACCATTTGAAATATTTCATGGATTGGCACTATTGTTGGTTCTGGGTGGCATCTGGATCGCCGAGCGCGGTAAAAAACAGCCCGGCGATAAAGCGGCCTAGAAATCGCTGACAATCCCTTTACGTTCCCAGTCGCCATAACGGGTCGGCTCTAAACCAGAAGGTCCGCCGATTTCACCGTCAGCTTGCGTTACCTTAAGAGCCGATGATTTCTTTTCTTCTTCTGCGGCCGCATTTTGCTCGTCCGGAACCGGCGCATCGTTTGCTTGTTTCTTGTCCATTGAAATCCACCTATCTTGAAATTTGCCCAATTTCTAACATATTGTTGCTCATACTACTATAGACCCCGGCCTCAATTTCCCGTACATAGCGATTATGACAGATAAACTCCCAAATCCGCGCAAACGCGCCGTAAGCATCCTCAATAAAGTTATTGGCAACAGCAAACTTCTTGAAGATGTCCTCTCTGAATCCTTAAAGGGATTGGAAAATCGTGATCGCGCCCTTGCCCGCGCAATGGCCTCTACGGCTCTACGGCATTTGGGCATAATTGACGCCCTCATGGATAGCATGCTTGATCGTCCGCTGCCAAAAGGCGCAGAAAACATCAAGAATGTTATTCGCATTGGCATCACGCAGGTTTTGTTTTTGGACATCCCGCCTCACGCCGCTGTGCATGATACGGTTGAGTTGATCCCTGAAAACAGTAAATTCAAGGGCTTGGTAAATGCCCTCCTCCGCCGCACAGATCGGCAGGGGAAGAAACTCCTCGATAAGATGAATCAGCCAAGGCGAAACACACCGGACTGGATGTGGGAAGATTGGTCAGCGTTTTACGGAAAAGAAACAGCTGCAAAAATCGCGGAGGCTCATATTATTGAAGCCCCGCTGGATATCTCTGTTAAAGAAGATCCAGAAGGTTGGTCAGAAAAACTTGAAGCCAAGCTTTTACCCACAGGCCACCTTCGCCGTAAAGCCGGCGGCGCCATTACGTCGTTTGAAGGTTTTCAAGACGGTATGTGGTGGATACAGGATTTCGCAGCCAGCTTGCCTGCAAAACTATTCACTGACCTTGAGGGCAAACGCGTCCTCGATCTGTGTGCAGCCCCTGGCGGAAAAACCGCACAGCTTGCCTCTATGGGCGCAAATGTAACGGCGCTTGACCGCTCAAAAGCGCGTCTGGAACGCCTAGACGAAAACATGAAACGGTTAAATCTGGATGTGACAGTTAAGGCTGCCGATGGCACAAGCTTTATGCCCGCAGAACAATTTGATGCTGTTTTGCTTGACGCCCCATGTTCCAGCACCGGAACCATTCGCCGTCATCCAGATGTCGCTGTTTTGAAGCAACCCGAAGACGTTGTTATTCTGGCAACTCTTCAATCTCGCCTGCTAGATGCCACGGTATCCCAGCTTAAATCAGGCGGAATGTTGGTTTACAGTACCTGTTCCTTGCAGCCTGAAGAAGGTGAATGGCAGATCGAAGAATTCCTTGATCGCCATCCCACAATGAAACGGGTACCGATCACATCAGAAGACGTGGACGGCATGGACGAGCTCATCAACAAAGATGGTGACCTTCGCTGTCTGCCCTGCCATATGGACGGAACTGATAAAGAAACCCTCGGTGGTATGGACGGCTTTTACGCCTGCCGGATGATAAAACAGTAGTGCCCTTCATTGTGTACAACTAATTGACGTGTTAGAGGATAGTTATGCGTAAACCAGTTAGAATTGCTCCTTCCATTTTGGCCGCTGATTTTGCTAAATTGGGTGCGGAAGTTGCCGCCATTGACGAAGCCGGTGCCGATTTTATCCATATTGATATTATGGATGGACATTTCGTCCCAAATATCAGCTTTGGCCCTGCGATTACGAAATCTGTGCGCAACTATACTGATAAGCCCTTTGACTGCCATTTGATGATCTCGCCAGTTGATCCCTACATTTCAGAATTTGTGGACGCCGGTGCTGATATTGTCACGTTGCACCAAGAAGCGGGCGCACATTTACACCGCAGCCTGCAAGTTGTGAAATCATTTGGCAAAAAAGCCGGTGTCTCTCTCAACCCTGCAACGCCAGCATCAACACTCGAACATATCATGGACGAGGTGGATCTCATTTTGGTGATGAGTGTAAATCCAGGCTTTGGGGGTCAGAAATTTATCTCCTCCCAGCTAGAGAAAATCAGAATCCTTCGGGGAATGATTGACGAAAGCGGGCGGGACATTGATCTTGAAGTGGACGGCGGTATTAATATTGAAACCGCACCGCTTGTAATCGAAGCCGGAGCGGATCTACTCGTTGCTGGTAGTGCTGCCTTTAAAGGCGGACCGGAACACTACAAGGCAAATATCGACGCCTTACTTGGACGTTAATGGGCGATGCCGCGGGACAGTCAAAAATGGCTTCGCAAAATGATGCAGCCGCGGCAAAGTTTTAAAAACAAGATCTTTTCAAGCGGCCTCTATCAGCGCAGCCTGAAAAACCGCACCCCAAAAAAATTCCTGTTTACCCCTGCAGATTGCATTCAAGGCGTTAAAGAGCGAGCCGACAGCCTTTTTCAAGGGGATTTCCAACTCCTTGGCGTTAGCTGCCAAATTCCCGGCGAGAAGCCTTGGTCTGTTAAAAACATGCCCGCTTTTTGGCAGGAAGAGTTACACCGCTTCAATTGGTTACGTGATTTTTCGATTAATGGCTCGGATGCAGGCCGCCGGCACGCTCGGGCATTGGTGTTGTCTTGGATAAAAGAATTTGAAACCTTCCAGTCTCTTGCTTGGGATCCGCACTTACTGGCAAGGCGGCTGATCAATTGGATGCAGCAAAGCGAATTTCTCCTCACCAAAAGTGATGGCGATTTCAATTACAAATTTATCCAATCAATTAGACTTCAACATCAACATTTAAGACGCTATTGCCGCTATTTTGCAAACGAGCCTGACAGGTTGGACTTTTACATTGCACTTTATTTGGGTGCAGCCTGCTTTACCGACACGCAAAATGAGGCAGTGCCGTACGAAGAGCAACTCTTTACCGAGTTGGATAAGGTGTTGCTGCCAGATGGCACACATATTTCCAAAAACCCAAGCCACCAATTTTCCATTCTTGCCGACCTAATTTCTCTCCGCGAAACCTATACCAACAGAGAAATCCGGCCGCCAATGCAGCTAACTGCAGGCATTGAGAGACTGGTTACCTCTGCCTGTTTCTTTTTGCACCGCGATGGAGAATTTGCCCAGTTTAATGGGGGATACACACTCAATCAGGCGGCCATTGAAAGCCTTCTTATTAAAAGCAACGTGGTTCCCAAGATCCCAGCTTACCTTCCAGATGGTGGTTTTGTCCGTCTCAAAAGCGGGCAATCAACTCTCATCATGGACACAGGAAGCGAGGAGCTGCTCCAGAAAACCCACCATCACGGTCTGGGTAGCTTTGAATTTAGTCATGAGAACTGCCGCCTAATTGTTAATTGCGGATCCCACCCGGATGACACATCTCCGTGGCAGCAGGCGCTGGCCAAAACCGCAGCTCATTCGGCGATCAGTATTGCCGATGTAAACGCGCAAATTTGGCCTCACGTCCCGAAATCAGGTGAGAATACTGACCATTTGGCGCTAAACGAAGCCGACGGGAACCTTTGGCTCGATTTCAATAATCCAGGGTATGAGGACAGCCTTAATGTCAGCCATTCAAGACGCATTTTCTTGAGTGCTGATGGTCACACCCTCAAGGGCGAAGACTGCATTCAGGCTCGCGGAACTATGGAAGAAGCGACTGATTTTTGCTTACGGTTTCATCTTCATACGCAACTCGAGGTTTCCAAAAGCGTCGATGGCAGAAACCTTCTTTTGCAAACAGCCTCGGGGTCAGATTGGATATTTTTGAGCAGTCATCCTGAAATCACTCTTGAGGCCAGCATCAACTGCCCTGCTCCCAGTGACACCAAAAACGGCCATCAGATCCTACTAAAGGGACGCTTAATCAGCGACGAGCCGACCATTGTTAAATGGGCACTCCATAAAAACAGGGAAGAGACAGCCGATTAAAGCTGCCAGCGGCGAACGTTGTCGGAAAAATCGACATTACGCCAAATTCCCTTAACATCTGCGATAATACCGCCCGGCGACAACATGCCCTCAAGCGCGTTGATGGACATATCCCCATAGACGGAGTGGGCCACAGCACCAACGATGGCGTCATAGCCATCCAGATTGCTCAAATTTTCTTTTAAGTCGATGTCAAAGAACTGCTGAGCTTCTGCTTTATCTGCTAAGGGATCATGAACGTCTACCTGATGCCCCTTGGCTTCAAGGCCCGTTATGACTTCACGCACCTTGGTATTTCGCAAATCTGGTACGTTTTCTTTAAACGTCAGACCCAATACCAATATGCGGCCAGCCCCTGACAAATGCTTGTCAATGCTGTCAGCGATAAACTGTCCCATGCTCTCGTTAATTCGGCGGCCAGTCAGAATAAGATCGGGGTCATGTCCAACTTCATTTGCTTTATGGGCCAAGTAAAACGGATCAATTCCAATGCAATGACCCCCAACAAGGCCAGGCGTGAAATTCAAGAAATTCCATTTCGTACCAGCTGTCTCCAACACATCGTAAGCTGAAATTCCCAATTTTTGGAAAATCATTGTCGCTTCATTCACAAAGGCTATATTGATGTCGCGTTGGGCGTTTTCAATAACTTTGGCAGCCTCTGCGGTTTTTATGTTCCGTGCCCGGAATGTTCCTCCAGTTGTTGCTGCGCCGTATAAATCTTCCAAGATATCAGCTACTTGCTCGGTCTGCCCGGCAACAACTTTAATGATTTTGTCCACCGTATGCACTTTATCACCGGGATTTATGCGTTCAGGCGAGTACCCTAAGTAAAAATCTTCACCGCATTTAAGGCTGGAGAATTCTTCGAGTACTGGACCGCAGACGTCTTCGGTTACCCCCGGATATACAGTGCTTTCCACCACCACAATCGCCCCCTTCTTCAGGTTCGGCCCAATGGCTTTACAGGCGGATTCTAGCGGCGTCAAATCTGGTTTATTATACTCATCAACAGGTGTCGGTACTGTAATGATATGAATGTCAGCATCTTTAGTTTCCGAAATATCTGTGGTGTAGCTCATGCTACTGGCCCGCAGAATAGGTGCCTCTATTTCAAAGGTTCGGTCGTAACCGTCTTTAAGTTCGGATACCCGTGAAGTGCTGATATCAAAGCCGATAACATTAAATTTTCGAGATAACGCTACCGCGAGAGGTAATCCCACATACCCAAGCCCGACAACAGAAATACTAGTGTCGTTGGCAATGGCATCACGGCCTTTTAGGGCGGACGGCGTTACGTTAGAAATCGGCATTGGCATTGGCACCTTCAGCAATTCAGAGTTCTGACTAGGTAGACTTATTCAAGGCCTTTTGTCAATAAAACCGGCTGGCATTAGCTCTCCAAAAAAACATGGAAATCACAGTATTTCTCGTGAAATCATTAATTCAGAACGATTTTGTTTAAAGAAGGTTCCGAAAACTGCCATCCCGTGCTATAGCGCGCGCAGTATTCCGCCTCCTTTGCCTATAGGACTTAACGTCGATGCTCGCAACTGATCTACAACCTGTTACCCGCGCCCTCATCTCTGTCTCCGATAAAACTGGACTTGTCGAATTTGGCCAAGCCCTCGCCGCCTTGAACGTGGAAATTCTGTCCACTGGCGGAAGTGCCAAAATGCTGGCAGATGCCGGTGTACCGGTCACTGAAGTCGCAGATCACACCAAATTCCCTGAAATGATGGACGGGCGCGTTAAAACCCTGCACCCAATCATCCACGGCGGCATTCTTGCGCTGCGGGATAACCCAAACCATACAGACGCTATGAAAGCGCATAATATCGGGGCCATCGACCTTGTAGTTGTGAACCTGTATCCGTTTGAAGAGACAGTTGCTAAAGGCGCTGATTTTCACACCTGCATCGAAAACATCGATATCGGCGGACCTGCGATGATCCGCTCGGCGGCTAAAAACTACGGCTTCGTAAATGTTGTGGTAGATGCCAGCGATTATCAAAGTGTGATTGACGAATTGCAGTCCAATTCTGGTAAAACCAGCAGTGAGCTTCGCAAAAAACTCGCCGCTAAAGCCTACGCCCGAACAGGGGCTTATGATGCTGCCATCTCCACATGGTATGCAGCACAATTGGGCGATGAATTCCCAGACCGTATGGTTTTTGCCGGAACCCGCCAGCAAACACTTCGCTACGGCGAAAACCCGCACCAAAGCGCTGCCTTCTACGCCAATTCAGAAAGCCGCACAGGTGTTGCAACAGCGACGCAAATTCAAGGAAAAGAACTTTCCTACAACAACTATAACGACACGGATGCAGCGTTTGAATTGGTTGCAGAATTTGACCCGGCTGTCAGTGGCCCTGTTTGCGCCATCATCAAGCATGCTAATCCTTGCGGTGTGGCCACTGGTGCCACTTTAGCAGAAGCCTACAAAACAGCATTTGCCTGCGATACCACATCAGCCTTTGGCGGGATTATTGCTGCAAACCAAACACTGGACGCTGCAACGGCAGAAGAAATTGTCAAAATCTTCACTGAGGTGATCATTGCTCCCGATGCGACTGACGAAGCGAAAGCCATTATCGCTGCGAAGAAGAACTTGCGCTTGCTTCTAACTGGCGGCCTTCCAAACCCAACCTCCGCTGGTCGGATGGTGAAGTCACTGTCAGGTGGTTATTTGGTGCAGGGACGCGATAACGCGCTAACTGCAGAACCTGAACTGAAAGTGGTGACAAAACGCGCGCCAACCGAACAAGAACTGGCTGATCTTCTGTTTGCCTTTACTGTTGGTAAGCATGTGAAATCAAATGCCATCATCTACGTCCGTGATGGCGCAACAGTGGGTGTTGGTGCTGGTCAAATGAGCCGTGTTGACAGCTCTAAAATTGCAGCGGCGAAATCATTGGAAGCGGCGCAAAACGCCGGTGAGAGTGTTGCGTGGGCCAAAGGTTCAGTCGTGGCGTCTGATGCATTCTTCCCGTTTGCTGATGGCCTGCTTGCCGCCGCAGAAGCGGGTGCAACCGCCGTCATCCAGCCTGGTGGTTCTATGCGGGATGATGAAGTCATCGCTGCCGCTGATGAAGCCGGTCTTGCCATGGTCTTCACTGGCATGCGCCATTTCCGCCACTAAGCCTAAACTGCTAAGGATAATAATATGATCATAACAACGACCGGTTCCATTGAGGGAAAATCCATTTCGCACTATCACGGCATTGTTGCTGGCGAAGCGGTTATGGGTGCCAATTTTGTCCGCGATTTTTTTGCTCGCATCCGCGACATCGTTGGCGGTCGATCCGGCTCTTACCAAAAAGTTATTAAAGGCGCACGGAACGACGCCATAGATGATTTGATGGATCAAGCCGCGGAACTTGGCGCCAACGCCATTGTTGGCGTCTCATTTGATACCGAAGTTGTTGGCAGTAGCATGCTGATGGTGATTGCAACAGGTACTGCGGTTACAATCGACTAAGAAATTGGGGAAGGCGTTGTTATGACGCCTTCCCTATTTAGATTTAATCCTCGCGGGGCTCTTTTACAAAACTCATCAAAGCCGCACCAATAATCAACAAGAAAAAGATGACGATCATTGCGGGACGTTGCTGACCGGTAAGGCTTGTCACGATACCGATTAACAGCGGCGCAACAAAGGCCGTTGCTTTGCCGGAAAAGGCAAATAATCCGAAAAATTCACCCACATGATCCACTGGCGACAATCTAGCAACTAATGTACGGCTAGCCGCTTGGGCTGGCCCAAAAAAGAACCCCATAATAAACGAAAAACCCATAAAGACTTGTTCTGCCCCGCTACCCAGCATGGCATCACCTGGCGCTGGCATGCTTGCAGGTAAACCAAACAAAACCTCGCCGTGGCTAATGGATAACACACCCACTGATGCCACAGATAATCCAAGCACCGAAATGACGATAGTCGGCTTTGATCCCAACCTATCATCAAGCCATCCCCCAATGAACGACCCTGCAATGGCGAAAACCAAAATCAAAATACCAAATATGCCCAAAGTCGTCGTATCCCAGCCAAACAGACCTGCCGCATAAATGCCAGAGAAGCCGATAAGGGCCAGAATTCCATCGTTATAGAACATCCGAGCGACCAGATACATCAGGATGTTTTTATGGTTTTTCAGTGACTTAAGAGTTTTTAATAGATTGGTGAGGCCCTTTATGATGGCATCCTTTTTACCCATACCAGTGGGTTGGGAATCCGGTGTAAACAACATCATCGGGATCAAGAAAACGATAAACCAGATCCCCGTCATTGGGCCGGTAATCCGGTCGTGCTCATGTAGGGTTTTATCAAGTCCAAACAACGGGGTTTCCGGCATAGAGAATCCCAGCAATATGATAAATAACGCCACAAGACCGCCGATGTATCCCAAACCCCAACCATACCCACTTAGACGGCCCATTTTGCTGGGTGCCGTGAGCGATGGTAACATGGCGTTATTGAAAACAAGGGAAAATTCAATGCTGGCCGTGCCCAGAATAATGGCAGCCAATATCCAGATAACACCATCGGCCTGGTTTGGTGTCGCCCACCACAGCGCAACACTGCCAACGGCACACAAGAATGCAAATGAGATAATCCACGGTTTACGCGGACCGCCCGCATCGGCGATTGAGCCCAAAACAGGGCTCAACAAAGCGATTAGAAGACCGGCAATCGCTTGCGTATATCCCCAATAGGCTTGTCCAGTGACCGGATCACCCATAACTGTAGACGTGAAGTAGGGCGCGAAGATAAAGGTTGTAATGACCGTGAAATAAGGCTGATTTGCCCAATCAAATAGCGCCCACGAAAATTTACCAAGCCGCGAAGCTTCCTGAACTGTGCTCATACTTATCCCCCCCTGTTTTTAACAGCTTACGCTAAAACAAAGGGAGGAGAAGTAAAAAGAGCAGAATTAACGGACCGCTAGCTGATCATGGATCGGAATTGTCTGTTGGCAAACGCAAGTTTGGAAACATCCACAGTTCCACCCGTTTTGAACTCTTCAATCAACTCTTTTGATCGGCGAATTGAATTGTGATTAACACTTTGCCAGTGATCCAATGCTGCACGCCCTTTGTGACCTTCAGCATCACCAAAAACAGCGTTTGTTAGAGCCCGTTGCTGACCATAAAGATCGTCAATAATAGCTGTAACCGCCAAGCGTTCCCAATGACTTTCAGGTTCAATGCCTTCGGCTGCAAATCGCAACCAATCCAAATTGAGCTCCGCGCCAACTGCGTAATAGACCTCTCCCACTTCTGGGATAGGACGGTTGGACACACGGCCCACTTGCACCACATCAAGAGAGGAGCGAAGCGGTGAGAGGCTGGCAACACGGCGCGCCAAGCCTTCCGGCACATTCACACCTGTCAAATATGTCACCCGTTCCCGGAAGGAGTTTCTGCCGATATCACTCAGCAGTCCCTCTAACTCGTTTTCAAGCTCATGCATGGCAGGTGCCAATTCTGACAATTGAAGCGAGATGTTGATGGGTGATGGTAAATGACGAAGACACCATAACGTGGCCCTGCGAAGCAGCATTTGTGTCGAGTCAATCATGTGGCCTTGAACTTCTGTTGCCACCACATTGTCGAGGCTTTCAATCTCGGTCCACAATTTTTGAAGATCGAAGACCTCCACAACCAGCGCATAAGCCCGAGCAACGTCATCAACACCAACGCCCAATTCTTCAACCATTTGCATAACAAATGTTATTCCGGCGCGGTTTATCAAGCTGTTGACAATAACCGTAGTGATAATTTCTCTACGCAGCCGATGGCCAGCCACATATTTCGAATATTTTTTACGAAGCTGCGGTGGGAAATACTCACTTAACCAGCCATCAAAGAACGTATCGTCAGGCAGGTTTGTCTCTAGAATATCCGTGTATAATGTCATCTTGGCATAGGCAAGTAACACACACATTTCTGGACGTGCCAGTCCTTGATCGGCACTTAAGCGGCTTTCCAACTCTTCCTCATCGGGAAGATCTTCAACCGACCTATTCAAACGTCCCTGCTTTTCAAGCTCCCGCATAAACCGGGTTTGTTCCGCAAAATTGGCGATGCTTTGACGCTGTGCAACGGTTAAGGCTTGTGTTTGAAGGTAGTTATCTTTCAACACATGGTCGCCAACTTCTTCGGTCATATCAACAAGCAAGCGGTCCCGCTGCTTATCTGTCATTTCACCGTCGTCCAGAACAGCCCGAAGCAGAATTTTGATATTCACTTCATGGTCAGAGCAATCCACACCAGCAGAGTTATCAATGGCATCTGTGTTCAGCATGCCGCCGTTGAGGGAATATTCAATCCGGCCCATTTGGGTAACACCGAGATTACCGCCCTCGCCAATAACTTTGGCGCGAACTTCAGTGCCATTAATCCGAATGCCGTCATTGGCACGGTCGCCCGCTGCCGTATGACCCTCAGATGAAGATTTGATATATGTGCCAATACCACCAAACCAAAGTAAATCAACTTCGGCTTTCAAGATCCGCGTAATCAATTCATTTGGCGTGAGCTTCGCATCTTTTATGCCCAAAAGTGATTTAATCTCTGGGGTTAGTGTGATTGATTTGGCTTTCCTGTCGAAAATGCCGCCACCTTTAGAAATAAGTTTGGTGTTAAAATCTTCCCAAGATGATCTCGGTAACTCAAAGATCCGTTGCCGCTCTTTAAACGTCTTCGCGGCATCCGGCGTTGGATCAATAAAGATATTTCTATGATCAAAGGCCGCCACAAGACAGATATGATTGGACAGCAACATGCCATTTCCGAACACATCACCGGACATGTCGCCAATACCAGCGACCGTAAACTCTTCTTCTTGAATGTTCTTACCAACTTCGCGGAAATGGCGTTTAACAGATTCCCACGCTCCGCGGGCCGTAATGGCCATCTTTTTATGATCATACCCGGCGGCACCGCCGGATGCGAACGCATCACCGAGCCAAAAACCGTATGAAATGGCCACTTCATTGGCAATATCAGAGAATGTGGCGGTTCCTTTATCTGCCGCAACAACCAAATAAGGATCATCATCATCATGACGAACAACACTTTGCGGCGGCACAACTTTTCCGCCCACCAAATTGTCAGTTAAATCCAACAAACCTGAAATAAAGGTTTTGTAGCATTCAATTCCTTCAGCTTGGAAAGCCTCGCGCGATCCACCAACAGGCAAACGCTTGGGATAGAAACCACCTTTAGATCCAACCGGCACGATGACCGTATTTTTCACCATTTGGGCTTTCATCAGTCCCAACACTTCTGTGCGGAAATCTTCCCGGCGATCAGACCAACGCAGACCACCGCGGGCTACGGTTCCGCCGCGAAGATGAACACCTTCAACCCGTGGGCTGTAGACAAAAATCTCCACATGCGGCCGTGGAAGCGGTAATTCGTCAATGTTCTGACTGTCTAGCTTGAACGAGAAATAGGACTTATCAGATCCATCTGCATTTTTTTGGTAATAATTCGTGCGTAACGTATGCTCGACCACATTTAGGTAACGACGCAAAATCCGGTCATCATCAAGACTGACAACATCATCCAGTGCTTCCGTAATGTCATTGCGAATTTTCGAAAATGCGCTATCTCGATCCCCATCGAACTCAGGGTTAAAGCGAACCTCAAATAGCTCCACCAACAATCTTGTAATCTGCGTATTCACAGCAAGTGTATTTGCCATATAGCTTTGCGAGAATGTAATCCCAGCCTGGCGCAAATATTTCGCAACGGCGCGGAGCACCGCCACACTGGACCAGTTCAAACCTGCAAGCATTACAAGACGGTTAAACCCGTCACTTTCAGCAGTTCCTTGCCAGACTCTCAGGAAGGTATCTTCAAATTTCACTTTCACTTGATGTAAATCAAGCTCTAGACCATTTGGCTCAATCAATTCAAAATCATGGATCCAAACGGGAGAGGACATACTGGAGTGTTCCACCAAATACGGATTCTCTGACAAAACTTTCAAACCCATGTTTTCGATCATGGGCAGGCAATCAGAAAGGGGCAGCGGCTCTTCTGGGCTATAAACCTTAAAGCGAACCTTGCAATCGGGATCTTCGACCCATCGATATAAATTCAATCCGACAGATTTTCCGCCGCAAACTTCTTCCAGTTTCTCAATATCGCGTAACGCAAGGTTCGCGTTAAATCTCGCACGATACCCAACGGGGAACGCATCCCCGTAACGCGCTTCCAGGCGAAGAGCTTTTTCTTCCCCCCAGCGCTCCAGCAAGACGTCGCTTAAATCATCTACCCATTCGCGAGCAGCCGATACAAGCCGATTTTCAAGAACGTCCTCATCGACGTCCGGCTTATCACTACTTTTCAGATCAATAATGAAATGGATGCGGGCCATGGCGTCAGCGCCAACTTGTGAGTAATGAGCGCCAATAACGCCATTATGCATATCCGCCAAAATCGTACTGAATTTACGGCGAAGATCCGTATTAAATTTCTCACGTGGAACATAAACCAGTGCTGATACGAAACGGGCGAACCGATCCCGGCGCAAGAAAACAGAAATTCTAGGACGTTCCTGTAATAATAGAATTTTGGAGCTAATGGCATACAGCTCATCAACTGAGATTTGGAACAGCTCATCTCTGGGATAGGTTTCCAAAATATGAGCCAGTGCTTTTTGGTCATGGCTGCTTTTGGTAAAACCTGATTTTTCCAATGTCTTATCGACTTTGCGCCTTAAATAAGGGATGTCGCGCGGAATTCGGTTATAGGCAGCTGACGTAAATAGGCCAGTAAACCGGTATTCCCCGACAACTTTGCCTTTACTATCAAACTTTTTCACCCCGACATAATCAAGAAGAACGGCCCGATGAACCGTAGAATGAGCGTTGGCCTTCGTAACAATAATAAGCTCAGGCCGATGCAAGAACTCACTGACCTCAGGGGACATCTCTGCTTTGCCGGTCATAATACGGCGCATAGGACTCCGAAGAATACCAAGGCCGGAATCCTTTACAGGCTCCCAGTTATCGGTTTTTCCCTTGCCTTGATCGGTAAATGTATATTCGCGAAACCCAAGGAACGTGAAATGGTCATTTGCCATCCATTCCAGCAAGGCCCGCCCTTCATCAACTTCTTCGGCCTCCAAAGGCGGCGGGTTCGATTTCAGTTTTTTAACAATAGTGTCAACTTGAGACAAGATCGGACGCCAATCGACAACTGAAGCCCGCACATCTTCCAATACTGCACTCAGTTCACGTTCTATGTCCGCGAGAACTTCTGGATCGCTCTGTTCATCCACCTCAAAATGCATGTAGGATTCAAGTGATCCCTTTTGTTTGCCGTTTGTTGCAGTCTGATGGAATTTGATATGTTTGCCCTGTGCATCACGTTCTTCAAACATGACCGGATGAATAACCATATGGACATTGATACCGCGTTGGCTTAACGCCGCGCTGACACTATCCACAAGGAACGGCATATCATCATTAACGATCTCAATGACCGTATGTGACGTTCTCCAGCCATGCTCTTCAAGGGTCGGACTAAAGCAGCGGACCTTTGCTTTACCCGGTTCGCGCACAGCTGAAAATTTCAGAACGGACAAAGCCGAACCATATAGATTTTCCAGCTGAATGCCCAAGACATCGTCGGCGGCAAGCCTCTCGTATAATTTTTCAACAAACAAGCGGATGTCTTCAGTCGCTTTTTTATCTAGCCGACTTTCGACCATCGCAAGGACTTCCGAGATTTTTTCTGTTTTCATTTCTTGCGCTGTCAAAGACATGATCGATTTCCCCATTTTCGTGCGTGCAAACAAATGTATAAAATATTTATCTAAAATATTATGCAAGATGAGTGTTAACGTATTCTTTTCAATCGTAACTTATTTATTCAATTGAACTTGAACTTATACTTTTCCGTAAATAATAAGACTTCCTGGTCTTGATCTATTCGCCCCGAATTAAGAAAAGAAGTCTTCATGCTAAGTATTTCCGAAGAGATTTTTTCAAAAGAAGAAGCGATTAACCCTATTTGTGTATATGTCTGTTGTCAGGGCCGATCAATAGAAAATTTTAAATTAAATCAATAAGTTACCGAACAAACGTTTGGTGCAAAATTTGGCACATTAACCATATTAACAATTGCGCATAAAATCAATATATTTACCTTGCCAAAGGAAATCACAATTCTCACAAAATTGAGTAATGGTAAAGTTGCAACTGTGACTAGGAATATAGATTTAGTGACCAAGGTCGGGACCAAAATTAGCCCTGACGATCAAATTTTGCTTATTAGGTTGGGGTTATTTAGCCAAGGCCTTCATGCATGTTTCCGGACAAATCTGTGATGAAAACCATGCTTATGGCTCCTTCGGAATCTTTTGATAGGTCCACAGATAGCTCCGGTGCGCACCCCCGCCCAAGCTCTTGCGGGTTTCCGTACAAATTAACTGGAATCTTGTGGAAAATCCTGTTTACTATTGGGTTAATACCTCCATCCTAGGGTCATCCACTCCCATAAATAACAAAATCGGGGCGAAACATGCCAGTTAATAACCGTATCGCTGAAATGCATGAAGACATGCAAGAATGGCGACATGACATCCATAAACATCCAGAACTTTGCTTTGAAGAAGTGAGAACAGCCAACGTTGTCGCTGAAAAATTGAAAAGCTGGGGTATAGAAGTTCATGAAGGAATCGGCGTTACCGGTTTGGTTGGTGTTCTAAAGGGGCAAGGTGACAGCAAACGCACCATCGGTATTCGGGCCGATATGGATGCCCTGCCCTTGCAAGAACTCACTGGCGTTCCCTATCAATCCATCCATGACGGTAAAATGCATGCTTGTGGCCATGATGGTCACACGGCAATTTTACTTGGCGCGGCCAAATACTTATCTGAAACCCGCAATTTTGACGGCACCGTCCATTTCATCTTCCAGCCCGCAGAAGAAGGCGGCGGCGGCGGCGATGCTATGGTAAAGGACGGTTTGTTTGAGCGCTTCCCTTGCGACGGGGTCTACGGCCTTCATAACATGCCAGACATGCCAATCGGCGGGTTCCACATTAAATACGGCCCTCTTATGGCCTCAGCAGATGAAGCCAAAGTTACTATTCATGGGAAAGGCGGTCATGCAGCCCATCCCCAACGCTCAATTGATCCGATTATGATCGGTGTTCAGCTCCATGTGGCACTGCAAACTATTGTGTCCCGAAATGTGGGCCCTGTAGACAATGCTGTTGTCAGCATTACTGAATTTCATTCTGGAACTGCCGGTAATATCATCCCCCACGAAGCGGAATTATCAGCGTCTATCCGAACAACAACCCCCGCCATGCGCGATATGGTGGAGCAACGCTTCAAAGACATATGCGCCGGTGTTGCGGCGACTTTCGGCGTTGAAATTGATGTTGAGTACCGCAGAAACTATCCTTGTACAGTTAATCATGACAAAGAGACTGACATCATTGTCAAAGCTGCCAGTGCAATCGTCGGTGCCAATAATGTGAACACCAACGCCCCGGTTCGCATGGGAAGTGAAGATTTCTCCTTCATGCTGGAGGCCTGTCCCGGCGCCTATATTTTCCTAGCCGCCAAAGACGAGACGCATCCGCACTCTGTGCATCATCCCGAATATGATTTCAACGATGAAATCTTAAGTACTGGCGCCAGCCTTTGGGCGCATCTGGTTGAGCAGGAAATGCCGCGAAGCTAGCTTTTTTTGCCGGTGCTGGGCGATCTTGAGATGAAGTATTGCCCAGCATCAACCGCCAATTCCGTTCCGGGAAAAACGGGATTGCCTGGTTTTGTCTCGTTGTCGTAAATTTTGCACTCATGCCATTCTCCTTCAGAAATAAGTTGATCTAAAGGGAACATAAGGATTGCAGAACAAACAATTAATAGACAGTTTCAGCAAACACTATTGCATTAAACGCAATTATAATTTTTACCTTTATTTGAAGCTATCAGCCATAAAATCTGAAAATACGCGGACCTTTGGCGACACATGCCGCGAAGACGGATAAACAAAATACATGTTGTAGTCAACTTGACGAAACCGATAGTCCTCCTCCTCAAACAAAGCCACTAATTCATTTGATTCCAGATACTTTGACACATGCCATTCCGGAAGAGCTGTAATGCCAAGCCCAGCTATGGCAGCTTCCAACAAGGCGTCTCCGTTATTACTTTCAAGCTTTGCTGGAACCAAAATTTCTTCGGTCCCGTTTGGTCCCGTAAAACTCCATAATCTTGAATTTCCGCCCCAAACTTCGTTTGCAGATTGTATGTGATACACAAGGCAATCATGAACCGTCAGCTCCTTGGGTAACAACGGCATCCCTTTCCTTGATAAATAGTCCGGGCTCGCCACGATCATTCTTTTAACCCTGTGTAGATGCCGCGCCATCAAGGTGCTATCGGGAAGTGTTACCGCGCTTCGAACAGCACCATCCAGGCCTTCCTGAACCAAATCCACAACCAGATCACTTAATGACAAATGCAGATCAATATCAGGGTACTGATCGCTGA
>Ga0209826_1000216_pt1 | contig 41416 bp, 36 predicted proteins | sample GOMGulsemesocosm_5_FD_184637 | JGI IMG/M metagenome (GOLD analysis project Ga0209826, IMG submission 184637) | Methane-oxidizing microbial communities from mesocosms in the Gulf of Mexico - GOM15C Gulf of Mexico (SPAdes) (version 2) | ecosystem: Environmental > Aquatic > Marine > Cold seeps...
TATTACCATTAACACCACAACTTACTTTAGACTCAAAGGTTTTTTAGTTACTTTATGATTTCTCACAAGCTCTCTATTGCGCCCATGCTCGATTGGACACACTAATGGCTTTCTTTGGTTGTAAGTAACTGTTATTTAACTAGTTAATTAAATAATGATGACGTAATTTATCCGTGGGGTCATATAAGGGGGCAAATGAGTTGAGAAAGGAATGTTTGGGGTTAAACTTAGAAAAAGGCAACCCTAAGAAATAGAGCTACCTTTTGATTTTATACAAAAGAATTAGATGATTTGAAAAGATTTCCATATCCTTTTTTCTTCTTCCTGTCTTTTGTCAATGTAGTCACTAAAATCAGAAATATGACACACCATTGGAGATTTATTAGAATCCCCCAGCCTAAAACAAGGAAAAGGCAAAGAATGCGTTTTAGCCAAATTTAAAGCTGTTCTACGTGCAATATTCAAATACAATTCTGCAATATCTTCAACATTGATAACAACGTTTCCAAATTGCTTTAAAAGCATTTTATGAGTTCGTGATAATTCATCAGTTTTTTTCATAGTACATAGCCCAAGCGAAATTGGGCTTATCGGTTTACACCGATAATGTAGAAGAAATTCTTCTACGTTGAATTAATTCCTTTTTTCAACACATACATCTTACTAAAACAAGGTGATTTTTGAAATGATAAAGAACTATAAATATCTGCTCTAAAGTTTAATAAATGAGTCGGCTTTTAAAACTCAGAGGGAAACATTGATTTTTAGGAATAAAAACAAACCTAGATAACCCCAACCTCCTAAGAATTACACCCCCACCTCCTGAAAATTACACAGTTTTAGCCGTACTCTCCTAAGAATTACACAGTTTTAGCCGTACTCTCCTGATAATTCAGAATATCTAGATATATCTTTTTAGATAGATTTAATAGATAGATTAGAAAACAGATAAGGTTGCTCTAGAACAACCAATGGAAAAACAAAATAATTTTTTAAGTAATTTTAGTGATCTTTTAAAATATTTTTTAATACTTGCTCTGCAAGCTCTTCTGAATAAAACCTTGCTTAAGATGTTGATAATACTAGTGGGTTATAACAATTTGAGGTGTTTTATCAGAAGTGAAAATCAAAGATTTTCTTGCGGAGCATATAAATAATTCTGTAACGCTATTGATTCTTTTTAGATTTGTTATACAACAATATTAAACAGAAGAGAAAAGCCAAATTTCTAATCAAACATAGATAATCCGCAAAAATACATTTATTTATTTCTTTTCTATAAATTTAATCGAAAGGAAATATTATAATGACTACTTACACTAAAATAAATAATTATGAAGGTTTATCAAACCAAACCATCACAATACCAACGTTCCAAATCCAAAGTGCTTTTTTCAGAAACAAATCTGTGCAAAAAGAAGTTATTTCTTGTCCGATCAGAAAAGAGAAAGTAAGATCTAATGACGTTCAAGCGAATATTAAACACGACTTATTTATATACAGTCACTTACTTCAGAAACATCATCATTTAGCTCTTAACCATCAATCTAAAGAGCTTATATACGTTAAATGTGAAGCTGGATCAAGCATTGTAAAAGCATGTAAGGTTAAGGCTAATCACACTATTGCAGAAATATGTAATGCGTTAGAAGAATTTGCTGAAAAACTATCAGCAGATAAAGAAATTACTGTTGAGAAGTACGTTGATGAAAAGATAGTTGGGACTTATACATTCTCAATATTTGAAAAGATTTCTTATGATAAAAAAACTAATACATTAAGTTATATGTTTAGTGAAGAGTTCTTAAGCTACTTAAACTTAGATGATAAATGCCTCACTATAATACAAATAAGCGACTTTAAAGACGTTAAGAGTAATAAGACAGGAGCTTCGATTTATCTACTTTCACAATCAATGTCTAATCTTGATAAAGAGAAATATCTTAAAACAGAGTATTTATCTGAAATTCTAGGAATTAAGAAGAATTGTAATCAACTCTTCAACAATGCATTTAAACTTTTATCTAAAAAAGTATTTCGTGAAAGTGCAGAAGGTAAAGCGTTAAGAAAAACTAGATCAGAAGAAGAAAATAAAGTGCATGATAAAGATAAAGAAAAGATATTAGAGTTTAATAAAGAGGTAATAATAAAGCTTAAAGATGGAAAGTTCATTGTATGGTCTAAATATGTAATAAAGAAAATTGCTAAAGCTGTTGTTGATGTGAAAGAGAAAATTAAAACGTTTACACCAACCGAAATACTAGCAAATAAAGAAACATTTATGAAAAAAGGAGCTTTTGCAAAACTAATATCAGAGTTTAATGAAATGAGCGTTGAAGACAATTCAAAGGCCGAATTAAGCAACGTTAGCTTATATGATTATGTAGATTACCCTGAATCTTATTTTGATAAATAATTACTTTCTGTTTGTCTCTTAAACCAATAATCCTTTATATATTCACAATTTAAACATTGCATTCAATACTAAAGTATTTTTAGTTAACTTGTCTCTATGCCCAGATCAGCATTTAACGAGAAAGTCAAGCGAATAATACGTTTTTTCTTTACATTTTCAATGATTGTGGTACAATATATCTAAAGTAATATTAAAATAATTTAAGGAAAAACAACATGAAAGCAACAAAAGCATTAATTACATTGTCAGCAGCATCATACATTCTTATTGAAGCAGGTAGAGTAGATATTCTAGCAGGTCTTGGATTACTTGTAGTAACAGCATTTATTTTAAAAGTAGGTATTGATAAAGTAACTTCATAAAAAAGACTACAAAAAAGTAGTCTTTAAAATCTTATTTTAAACATCGATCTTTAAACCAAGTGTGAATCTTGTACATTTCTTCTGATTTTTTTTCGTCTACAACATATTTAACAGTAAAATTATTTTTATCATCTAAAGTCTTCTTTTTTTCAAAATAACTTTTATAAACACCTTTTCCATTGATGTATTCTTTTCTATTAGATTGACTCATTTCTAACTCATAATCTGCATCAGAAACTCTAGTTAATTTAAATTGAATACCCGTTCTTGTACCTTTTTTACTACCTTTTTTTCTTTCTGATTTGTTATAAAAAGTATATACATCATCTTTTTCAGTTAAATCGAAGATCCTAATCTCTTTACCGCCTATAAAAGCAGTAAAAGTAACATCAGGACTGAAATATAAACTTTCAAATTTAGGTTTGTTTCCCCCCTCGTATTTTAAATAAGTGCCGTTAATTTGGTTATCCCCAAAATCGTCATGATATTTGTTGTATTTGTTTATGCAGTCATCTCTATATTTACTTAAATCTAAATCACTAACATTAGCGAGAGCTATGTTAGTTACAAATAGAGATACTGTTAAAGCTATTATTTTTTTCATATTACATTCCTTTTTATTTTTGTGTTGCCGTTTTTGCTAATTTTTTAATTTTATCTGTTTTACCCGTTATTTTGTCTGAATCTGTTTTTAACCATTCTTCTAAAAAGTTATGTGTTTCAAAAAACATTTTAAAGAATGTGATTGCTGAAAGTATGATTAGAAATATGATTGCAGTTAAATTCATTAATAACGCTGTCTTGCTTACATTGTCCATAATCCCAATAAATTCAATGACATTTATACCTATTGCGGCAATGCCAGAACTCGCTAACATTGCACATAACAGCGAAGCAGGGATTATCATTATTGCGAAACTAACATTTATCATTTCATCAAATAAAGTATCAACTTCTGTATTTACAAACACTGTAAATACAATTTTAAAAACGAGAACGATAACAGCGATTAGAATTAATTTGAGATAGATTACGACTATGTATGCAATAACTATATTGCTTGAAATTTCAGGATAAAAAGAAAGAGCGATTGAAACAGATCCGAACGTGTTCAACAGAGGAAAAATACCTGTGTTTTTAGATTCAGATTGTGATTGCCCGACTTTAGCAACAATTTTTGCCCCACTTCCTAGCGTAAACAAAGAGATTCTGTTTTTATCAACAGCTCTAAAAGTGTTTACATCTACTTTAAAACCTTTTTTATTTTTTGCATCACTATAAGAACCAAGCATTGTTTTTGTATCAGTTAACCACGTAAAATCAATAAAAGTATCAGACAATAATGAATTATTAATTTCAAAGAATAATTTAGAGTTTGAAGCTAAGTATGAATAGAAGTCAGCAGTATTATGAATTTTTCTAGAGTTCGTATTTTGAGTAGTTATTGAACCACTATTTAAATTTTTATTAGAAGGTTTTATAAAATAGATATCATTTAGTTCAGAATCAATTCTTGAAGAATAAGTTCCGCTATCGTAATTTACTGACATAAATTGTTTTATCTGATCAGATGCATTAAGCATCAAATTATCATTATTGCTATTTGCTTTTTTATCTTTTTCGATTTTTTCTTTAACGAATCTAACAGTTTCTATTGATAAATCAGATTGAAATTGAGTAACTGCTTGACGAAGTTTTGATTCATAAACAGAAAGTAAAACATCAGTATAACTTTCACTAAAAGAGCCGTTTGAATAATTTCGACAAAAACCTTCAAATCTTTCTTTATCAATTTTCAGCGATTGTTTACATATAATATCTCTGTACTCGTTAGCAAGCTCAGTAAGCTTGATAGAGTGTTTATTAATAATATATTCTACACTTTTATTTTTAGATCTAGAATTAACCTTTCCGCAATTTACACTTACTGAATCATTTTTGTTTGAGCAATAATTAACAGCAAAAGCCAAAGGCAACATATTTTCTCTAGCTGCTAAAGATTGAGGCAATACTTTAGTATACGTATCTTCTATACAGTCTAAATCTGAATCATTAGTAATTAAATCTAAATCTCTTTCGTTATATTTTGAGATGATTTCTTGTTTATATTGCATTGAACAGAATTGAGATAAGTAGATAGAATTAGATATTTCAGAAACTTTGTTTGTAAATTTAGAATTACTCTCTTGAAGAGCAATATTGTTTATAGACTCAGATTGAGAGTTGATTCTATTAGTCGTATCTAAAACAGTAAACATTGTTACATTTAGATAGTCTAAGGATTTTTCTAATGCATAATCTGCATCTTCACTGTTACTTACAATAAGAGTTAAAAAACTTACAACAGCAATTTTCATTGATTTTTGTGTTAAGAAGTCTTTAAATTTATGATTCGAGGATTTGTAATCCATCGTTTTATGAAATCCAAAAATTACAAAACAAGTAATCAAAAGACCAATTATTGTATTACTGCTTGAAATAAATGATCTTGCAGCATCTGGAATGCTCACAGCAATACTATTATTTTTCTGCTGTTGAACTGTACCTTTTTCATTTAACTCATATATACAGTCTTTAGTTTCTTTAGTTGTTAAATCTAAATCTTTATAGTCTGTTACTACACAATCACCAATTTTCAAATCTTCCGCTGGTGCATTTGCATAAGCATAAAAGCTGAAAGTGATAAATATAAGTGTGAGTAATTTCTTCATAATAATTCCTTTGATATAACTACAGAATTATCATAATTTTCGTATAATTCAACACAGAGGATTTTAGACATAAAAAAAAGACTGAATCATCAGTCTTTTAATTATTTTAAGATACGAAATTTTACTCTATATTTTCGTCCTTTTTACCATCAGCTTTATTCACGTTAAATGATTTTGTTGGGATTGGATTAGAAGACTCTTTTAAACTTTCTTCTTTTTTATACTTTGCAACTTTCTTAGCTTTTTCAGTAACATTACTTACTTTGTTTTTAGTCGTTGTTGAAACTTCAATTGCTTTCATTCCAACTGCTGTAACTAACGCTGTATCTAAAACATTACTACTTTGAGAAGAGCTAGATTGAATATTAAAGATGTCTTTACCTTTACTGTATAAATGCGGAATTATTTTAAAAGTAAGTACATAAGTAGCAACAATGAAAATAAATGCTTGTAGTATCCAAGAAAATAACGCTGAACCTGCATCACTAGGAATTGTTACAAGACCCATATCATACAAAAAGCCTCCAATTACTGGACTTAAGTAAAAGAAGAACCAGATATAAACTAAAACGAGTGGTGCGACTGTTGCGTAAGCAATAGCTTTAAGAATCTTGTCTGAATTTCTAAAATCATTCAGTTGTTCAAATGCTTCAATGCTTTCTTCAGTTGTTCCATCTTTGAACGAACTAAGATATTTAAATACGTTAACTGACATTTCGTAAGATCTTACTAAACAGTATAGAGTGATATTAACTAATAAAAATAACAGAACATAAAACGGACTCACTGCATCAATCAACACAGGTGTTAACGTAGTAGCAAAACTTGCTGTAGTACCTACGATACCGAAATCTATTGCTGGTGATACGAATATCTCATTAAAGCCATCTATAAGATTAACAGCACCACACACGAACGCACCGCCAGCACTTTTCAAAACAGTACCAAAAACTGCACTTGCACCACCATCCGAAATGTTACCGCTTGCACAACCTGCTTCACCTAGGTCAATTAAACCCTTGTATGCGATCATTGTCGTTGTAAACAGAAACGATTTATCAAATGATGCTTGGTTTAATTGTGCTAAAGGAGTGAAACAAGAGCCGTCTTTTCTTGTGATCTGACAATTCAAAGTTAATATTGATGCTAAATTACCTTTAGCCTCCGTTACTTGTCTATTTTTTTCAGTGATATTATTTGAACCAAGAATATCGAAATACCATTTTAAATCGTAATAAGTTAAACCTTTACTCAGAGCTTTTTTAGCTTGTTTTTCTGCGGTTAGTAAATGAACATTTTCATAATGTTTTCCGAAGTTATAATACAGGCTTGGAACTTCAGTGTTGTAAGATTGATGTTTTTGAACTCTATAAGAATCGTTAGCAACAGAAAAAGCTTTAAGTATTTTTTGTTTTTCATTAACTAACATGGAATGAGCATCAACAGAACTTGAAATTGTTGTGTCTAATGAATTGAGAGTATCCACAATCAAATCATAATTCATTTGCTGGTTTGATAAGATTAGATTCATTCCTGCTGTGTCCATTGCTTTTAACCAAGTAATGATAGCTAACGTTCTGTTTTCAATTTCTTCTTCAATATCAAAACGATCCTCTGGGTTAGCGCCTTCGGTTAAAATACCATTTTCATATTTATAGCAATGAAGAGGTGATACTTCAGCAAAGTAAAGAGAGTTTTTAGCTAAAGAGTTTTTACCTTGGCTATTAAATTGTTCTGCAAAATTTTTACGTTTTAAAAACTGTTCTTCTTGTCCGTCTGTATTTATACAATCAAGTTCAAGAGCTAGAAGAGAAGTTTTACGAATGTATTGAGACAGGTAAAAATAACCATTTTTATAAACATCAGATGAAAACTCACTTTCATCAAATTCTCTTCCGTAAATTCGAGCATATTTATATTGTTGTAATTTAGACGTATCTTTAGCTATATAGTCGATTCTGCTAATGCCCTTTATTTTTTCATAAGCAAAATTGTCACCCATATTGCTTTCAATAAGTTTTACTAAACCTTTAAATGCAGAAGTTGTCTTTGTGTCAACTTCAACATTACTTTCTTTAGATTGCTTCACTGCCAATTCAGCAAAATGTAATTCGTTAATTATTGATTCAGTATATTGAGAAGCTGTGTTTGTTATCTTTTCATTTTCTTCACCGACTGCTCCAGCAGCTTTATTAAACATTGCGCTAAAACCTTGCGTAAAATTAAGTTCTTGTCCTAAATCTGCATCCAAAGAATCTCCTAGCCAGTTTTTAGTGATTTCAGGAATTCTTGAAAAAACAGTAACAGTCTTAGATACACCATCGAAATTTTCAATACAATTGTAATTATTAGTATCACCACCTGATCGAAGTTTTGCTTCGGTCGTGATCCTGTTAAAACTAAAATTTGCAATACTTAAGCTTGATTCACTCGATACGTCTGCGTAAGAAGACATCTTCATACACTCACTCTCATAATCATTATAAGAAGCAATACTAGGTTTGTTGTCATTACTCTTATCACCAAAAACTGTTGCATCGATCTTAACGCCAGATATACGGCTATGAGTCATTTCATTTAAGCTTGTTGCTGTATCTATCATAACTGCGTAGATCATAGAATCTGCAAGGTGAGCATTTGAATCGTGAAACGTTTGTGAAAGTTCAGAGAAGTCAAAATTGATAAACTCTTTTAAGTCTTCAATGGGTGCGCCCTTATGAGTCATAAAGTTCCAAGAAGCCGTTGTTTCAATTGTTATATACAGAAGAATGAAAGGTAGGTTTGCAATCCCAGAAGATGTTAAGACTTCTCTTACTGTACTAGTCGCACCATCAGAAACTTTTCCTGATTTTCCTGCTGCAAGTAAGTTTGTCATTATGTATCCAATTGATGCAAAACCATAAATCATAGCTAACACTAAAAAGTAATATGAAAAAATATTTTCATCATCAGCATGTTCAATCGTTCTATCTGTATCATTCCCTAACTCATCTAAGCGTGTACGCTGATTTCTATAATCATCTTTAGTTGCGTAGAATGAGTTAGTTAACAGTCTTTCATCGTTTGGTTTTATAAACTTAGAACAAGCTTCTAAATCCATATTGTTTTTTAAATCCGCATCAGCCCAATTTCCATATTTCGCTCCAAATTGTTTAGCTGGATAACAATTTTTAATTTCTCCTGAATCATCAGAAGCGAAAGTTGTGAATGAAAAAATCAATAACAATCCGCTTAATAAATACTTCATTTTAATCTCCTTATTTTTAAATCTTCCTTATGTATCTAATAGAGCACATAAAAAACTTCTTTCAATGTTCAAGCACTACCCAGAAAAAAAATGCTTTTAGTTAAAGTAAAAGGAGTGAGAATAATTATTAAATTACACGAAATAAAAAAGAGTGATTTAATAAGTAATCAAAAGATAAAGATAAATAATTGAAGAACCAAAGATTTTAATAACATTGCAAGACTAAGGCTCTGCGATATAAAAAAACATTACTAATGCGTTCCGCATTCTTATATTTGTTTTTATATCCCTTTCACCTGAATAAATTAATATTAAATTAAAGCTTCTCACTTCGTTCTTGGCTTTTCTTTCATATTAGATTTACTCCCGCTGGTCGTTTTTTAGTTCGATTTCTGATTTTATTTTTACTGCTTTCTAAGATTGATTCCTGATTTTTTTGAAGCAAGAAATGATGTTTTAGTATTAAAGTATTTTCACTAAACAACCCAAAAAATAGATTTTTAGATTGTTCTTTATGATGCCTTTAAAACTCAAAGTGAATTGCTGTGATCTTGATTTAACGTAAAAAAGTGATTTGATAAAAATATTCATTCAATAAATTAAAGGAGCTGAATTATGAATAACAAATTACCAAGCAAAGCGAAGATCGAAAAAGGATTTAATACTAAAAATAAAAAATCTATAGCGGTACTAAATAATCAAACACTATTAGAAATGAAAGCTAGGTTTTCAGCCCAGATAAGCACATTAGAACAATCGAGTGTTAAAACTAAAAAAGCAGTTTTTGAAGATATAGAAATAGTGATGGAGAAGCGTTATAACGCCTTTTTTAAAATACTGAACATATTTAAAAAACAAAATACGGAACATTTTTCAGAAACGTTTTTCCATCAATTCTATGATGAATGTACAAACAGAATTTCACTTGAAATCATCGAAATTGAAAACAAAAATAAGAACCTCAATGCACCGATAAACGATTTAAAAAGAGACAGTCTTGAAGCTTTATCTACAAAACTAAACACTAAAGAAAGCTTTCTTTTGTTGTCAGCAACACACGGTAAAAGAAGAAGTACATCAGACATTTATTCGATTATAAATTTCATTGAAAATCTTGATAAAAAGACTAAATCTATAAACGTAAATCCAGAGCAAGATTAAGGAGTATCTTATGAATGCTGAATTAGAAAACTCTAAACAACTATGCTTCGGGTACTTCGCAGGAGATAACTTTGAAAGCTTATTAGTTAGTCTTCAAAAAGAACTTTTCAACGGTAAAAGACAAAGGCTATTTAACAAAATATTTAGTGAATCTATTGTTGAAGTTTTTAGTTCTGAATTACAGAATGTATCAAATCAATACAAGCTGTTTCAGCCTAATAAGAGTCAGATTGAATTAACTAACTCATACTTTGATAGCCTTAAGGTTGTTAATAAAACCCCTTCAAAACTCGATGTAGACTCTTTAAATGATGTTGATGAAATGATTGAGGCAAGTGAAAGTCTTAATACTATTGATACACAGTTCTTACCACTTTATTTAAAGCTACTAGATGAATTACTAATTACATTCGACTTTGAATGTAGTTCACCAGAAATCACAACCCAAGACAAAAATAGCCCATTTATAAAAGCACTATCAAAACGTATTGATAAGGCTCTAAAAAAAGATGAAAGACCTGGGGCGAATCGTAAATCTCGTAATGCTAGATATTCTGAAAAAGTAAAATTAGAAGTGATTAAATATAAAGAATCATTAGAGACAATAAACTTAAATTCATTACTGCTTAAACTCACAGATACTAAAAGCAAGATTAATTCTGATTCTAAACTAAGTTATGAAATTAAAGAAAAAGCTAAACGTGAATTAGAGAGTTGTATTGAAAGTATTTCATCAGTTTCATTTCGTAAAAAAACAAACTTAAACTTTATTGTTGATAAGCTCAAAAACATACAAATAAGAAATTATGGTTATAGTGATGAACGTAAGGAATTGATACAAGAATTTATATCGAATATGTCAGAATTAAACAATTCTGTAAAAAAGTGTAATAGCGTAAAAAGTGATGATAAAAAATCTGCAAAAGATAAAGCAATTGCAATAATTTCTTTGAAGAAACAAGTTAAGGAAACTGCATTAAAACAGTATTCTTTGATAGATTTAATGAAAGCGTTATAATATTTATGCTGTTTTCATTTGACTTATCTTTCTGCAATGCTTCAATACTTATAGTGTTAAGTTAAATGTTTGACTTATCACCTTTCTGTTAAGTTAAAAAAATAATCGTCTTGGCTTTCGATTATTTTTTTTCGTCTTGAATAATTGTTTATTGATTCACTAGCATTAATTTCAATTTGAAATAAAGTAACTTTCTTATGTGGTTAGGCAACCGAATAGATCGCTTTCAATTTATCTGATGACGTTGATGTCAATTTTTCTGAGGAAATTCCTGCATTAATCAATTTATCGTGCGTCTCTGATACAGCATCTATCCCTTCATCTAAATCTTGATAGTTATAGTTACTCCATTTAGCATCGGGATAAGCATTTAAAATACACTTAAAGTATGGAATATCAATGTCATTGATTGAGTGACCGATTACAACTATATCTGTCACATTCCCATATCCTTCTATTTGCTCTTTGTGGCGTTCTAGGATATCGGCTACTGGTTTATGAAACACACCAGATACTGAAGATAGATCTCTTTGAGATTCTTCAAACCAAGGTTCATCTGTCCCCTGAAAACTTTTTGATGAGGTTTTATTATGACCAAAAACTATATTTTCCTTTACCTTACCATGTATATGTAAGATGTTTTTTTCAGATATACCATATACATCTTGCAATGTGGTTGTGTAGTTAAAGTTGATGAATTTAAATGATTCTGGAAGAGCGAGTAACTTTGTTGCTACATTCACATCAATCGATCTAACCCATTCTTTAAAAGCATTGGTTATGTCATCTACTAACTCATCTTTTTTAATCGTTATTTCATCTTGAAAGCCATAGAGGAGACTAGGCTGATCAGCTAACTCTTCTAAAGAAGGTTGCAATGCAGCATTATCATGAAAACTGTCTTGATTGAAGGAACCAAGGGATTCTTCAAAGTTAGCCCATTCTGCGTCTCTATTCTCAAAATCATCAAAATAATGAGTATGTTCTTCTAGATAAGAGGAATATTGACTATAAAAATTCCAATAGCTAGTAGGTAAGCTATGCCATATGTCGAATCCATTTCCTAGAATAACTAGAGTTGTCATTTAATTTACCTTCTAATGCGATAAGGGGGAATACGGCTTTTCATTTGTTAAATATTAATACTATTCTTAAGCTCATAATATTGGTTTTAGCATTGACTAATACACTTCACCAACATATGAAAGGCGAGGAATAGTTCGTATTTCAAACGTCAGGAATAATACATTACAGAAATGGTCTGTACCATCAAAAATAGTTTGCTATTTAGAATGTGAACTACTGGCATAAAAGATATTTTTCAGTAACAAAGTTGATGAGATTACCTACCTACTAGATTCAATCCTCGTTCTGATTTCTTTTCTTTATAACCCAAAACGAATGAAATTCTGTGTAATATCGTTATTGAAAAATGAACTGTTTTTAAGTTTTGTAAATCAGAAACTCGTGGTTGTTTCATTTTAAGTATCTCACCAATTTCTTTTTGAGATAGTTCTCTTTTTTTGCAAATCTCATTAATGAATTTCATTAAGTCTAGCTTTAATTCCTCTTCATAAATAATCGCTTCATTGTAAATATCTATTTGTTGTATGTTCATTTCCTATCTCCTTAGATTAACTTTTCCTTTATAAATATCTAACCATAAAAATTTAAATATTAAAGAAAGTAAAAAATAAAAAGCTATTACTTTAAGTGAAAACGTTGTCTTTACTCGTTTTGTTGATTTTAAAAAATTGTTATTTCTCTAAAAAATGATAAGAAAATTAGTATAAATCGGAGAAATTAAATGAGTATTTTCAACATAGATAGAATTGCATATAGCTGGAATGATCAAATCAGTAACAACAAGAAAGATAACAAAGGCGCATTAACAAAAATACTGATGTATTTTTTTATTGATAAACAGAGTAAAGAAATTTCTCTAAAACGTGCAGATTTTGGCGGTTCAATAGATCCAAATCTTCCTGATCTTGACGACTATATAAGAGTAAGAGGTCAAAAAGTCGATATAGACAAGGCAAGAAATACAGTACGTGACTTCTCTAAAAAAACAATTCAGTTTATTAATAATAAATATACTAACAACAGTAATAAATTTGGTTGTTTAAATGAAGAAGGCGAGTGTTATGAAACGGCTGGTGATAATGGACTTTTCTTAAATCATATTTACACATCTTACGCTCCTGAAGAAGCATATAAGCTCAAAAAAAAATACAATAATGACGAAAGTAAGATTAAAGATTATATGTTGCAAAAAGCAAAAGAAGAATATGTAGATTATATTAATCGTTCTAAAAATATCATGAAAATTAAAGGACCAAAAACAAAACCTTCTGATATAGAAATGCTCTTTAATTTCCATATGCATGATAATTATATTCACATTCACTGTATCAGCCATAGTTTCGACCCAGTATCGAAATTATTCATCAACCCGCCTAGCCCAAATAAAGTTGTGCAAGAAATCGCTATTGAATTTGAAAAGAAAAATGCTGATATTTTGTTGCAAGGTGTAGCCGCAGGTTATGACAAGTCAGAGGGTTTAAAATCAAGAATGAGTTTAATTGAAGAAATAAAACTCGATGGAACTACTGATGAGCAAGCTATAGACAAATTAGAAGAGCTTAAAGACAACATTGAAGCACTTGTACTAGATAATCGTTATAACTGTTCTGAGACAGTTTCAGAGCTTAAAAAACAAGGTGTCGAGCTTTACTATACCGCAGGAGATAAAGTAAAAATCAAAGCGTTTGGTAAAGATATTGAACTGACACAAGATAGTTTTGGTGATGATAAATTTTCAAGAAAGTTAACGACTTTTGCCAAAGCAGGTAATCTCGAAGAAAGACTTCCTTTTAAAGTAAATGAACTTGAAACAGTTTTAGCTAAAAATCTTGCAATGGTCAAAACCGAACTAGATAAGGAGTTAAAAAAACTCCCAGCAAATAATCATAGCGAAGCGAAAAAAAGAGCGTTTTTACAATTTACAGAAATATGTAGAAAATCAGGCGTAATGGTCGATATGAATAAGCAAAAACATCTTTCATATCACAAAATATCACTGAATAAACGAGCTAATGAAAACAATGTATCTTCTCACAAATACAATTCTTCAAAGCTTCAAGATAGTACGTTAAAAGGTAAGCATCTTTATAGCTACTTTGATTTAGATGAACAAGCTATTTTAGATCATCAAACAAACTTACTACGCAGAATGCCAAAAACGATTAAATACAGAGATAGAGTGTTTTTAAATCTTGATTTATCTGATGTGAATTTACTTGAAGATGAAAGCTACTTTTTAAAGAGTATAGATAAACTATTAAAAGACATTACAGGAATTCCCAACGACAAAGGACTTACTTATTATAATAAAAAAGGCGAAGCTCTAATTGATTTTAAAGATCTAGGAAATGGTCAATCTGAAATAACTATTAGTAATTTAAGACCTAAACAATCAGCAATACTTTTAAAAGCAATGCTTCTTGAAGAAGTTAGATCTATGAAAGAGGGTGAAGTAATGACAATTACTCCAAGCACTGACAAACAGAGCTTCGATGATTTGAGACACTTGCATATTCAACTTCTATTTTCACCTGACAAAAACAGTCATAAAATTGCAGTCGATTATCCTGATATGAAATCAGATCCAGAATTAAACAAGCTTATTGAAATAGAACTTAAGAGCAAAATCAAACGTTTTAGCAGTACATTTAAAACGTATGGTAAAGAGCCTAAAAAGAAGTTTAACTTCACTAAAGCCTATGGAATTGAACTACTCGACAATCCAAAATTAAAAGGGCTGGATAGTCTCGTAGCTGATAATTTAAATAAACAAATAGTAGAACTTGTTGCTAAAAAAGACGTAAAAGAAATTCTTTTTAACAACAAAGTTCCTGCTGTATTTTTGGATAAAAACAAAGATAAAATAATAGATATCTGTGATGAAATGAACCTCACAGCAGAGCAAAAGAAGAAAGTAATTAACTATCTTGAAAAGAATACTACTAAACAAGAAAAAGAGTTTAACAACAAAGTAAAATCAAAATTTGGTATTTAGTAAAAGCTGGTATCGTCAAATCCTATGATTAAGGGCATTAAAGTAAATTTCAAAGCATCAATGTCTATACATTGGATCGGTTTAGTTTTTAATTGTGATATATTAAATTAATTTGCTATTAATTTTGGTAGTGAGTCATAACAGCAGCTTAGAAAGCTTGTAAATAAGGAAGCCAAAGGCATGGATAATAACTCCTACAACAAATACTCAAAAGGATCAGAGTGGCGTAAGTGGGATCTTCACCTACATACACCTTACACCAATTTAAATTCATACCAAGCAAGTGATGAAAGTTTTATAAATAAACTTAAAGAAGAAGGTATCACAGCAGTAGCTCTTACAAATTATTATTATTTTCAAGATGAAGAGTTTGAGTTGAAGAAGAAGCTAGAAGATGAAGGTATAACTGCCTTTTTTAATCTTGAACTTAGATGTTCTTATACCAATAATGATGATAAATGCTGTGATATCCATGTTATTTTTAGTGATGATGTTACCAAGGGTGATCTAAACAAATTGCTGGTCAAGCTCAATCTTAATGTCGGTACATCTAAAAAGATGGCAATTGACCTAGAAAAGAATGACATTACAATCGCTACAGTCGAATTTACACATCTTCATGATATTTTGAATGATGAAACATTGAATCTGAAAGGTCGATTTCTTATCGGATTTATGTCTCGTGGTCATGGGAATGCTCGCTCAAGCAGTAACTTTGGATCTATATATACTAAGTCAGATTTTTTACTTCATTCTTCAGATAAATCAGGAAACTTAGCAGAAGATCGAGAGTTCTGGTTAACAAAAGGAAGACCGTTATTTCAAAGCAGCGATGCACATAGCTTAGAAGATATAGGTTCAAAATTTAGTTGGATTAAAGCTGACCCAACTTTTGAGGGATTGAAGCAGGTAATCTACGAACCAGAGGAGCGAATTAGGCTTCAATCAACTAAACCAGATGATAAGCCTGATTATCAAGTCATTGATTCTCTAGAATTGAATGCTGAAAATACATGGGCAGGTAAAATTGAATTTAATGAGAACTTAAATACAATTATTGGTGGACGTTCAACTGGAAAATCATCACTTTTAGCTTCAATTGCTCATAAGCTAGGAAAGTTTGAAACAACTAATGCTGAGTATGAGCGGTACATAATTGATAACTCTTCCTCTGTTGTATTGCACTGGAAAGATGGGGAGTTTAATGTTGATAGGGATATTGATTATTTTCCACAAAGTTACATGTACACATTAGCTCGTGATAATGACAAGAGGAATGCTCTTGTTAAAGGTATTGTAAGTAAAAAAGATAAAGGTAATCTTTTGGAAAAATACAATTCCTATGCTTCTTCGCAGAAAATGGCTCAAGAAACATTTATTTCAACGCTATTTGCAACACAAGAAGAAGCTAACTCACTCAAAGTAGAATTGTCTGAGCTTGGAGATATATCGGGTATCGAAGCCGAGATTAAAAAACTTGAAGAACAGATCAATCAATTCAATTCTAACTTTTCTATGGAAGAAAAGTCAGATTATGAGGATATTTCATCGAAGATACTTAAACTGAATAACTATTTGGTAAAGTGTGATACATACTTATCTGAATTTTCTGCCCTGAAAGAGCATGATTTTTTTAATGAAGTTGATGTATCAAGGCTTATTTCTCATGAGAAGTTTCAAATTGAGTTTACAGAAAAGCATCAAGTTCTAAAAGATGATTTTAATAAAAATTGGTCTGTTTTTGTTTTAGAAAAAGAAGCTTCGGTTAAAGGAAAAATTACAGAGTTTAAGGCAGAAATAGCTACTTTGTTGAAAAATAAAACTTATATAAAAGGTCAATTACAACTGACCAATAACCAAGCAGCAATAGAGCTAAGTAGGAAACTAAAAATAGAGCAAGAAAAGCTTGAAAAAATAAACAGAAAAAATGTCAGTTACAAGAAAAAAATCGAAATAATAAATAATTTAATCATTGAAATATCTTCTACACATGGTCGCTATAAAGAAAAAGCAATGACTCTTTCAGAAACTCTAAGGTTTACAGAAAGTGATTTGGAAGTAACGGTATTGTGTTCATTCAATAAAGAGAGAGTAGAAAGCATTCTTTCAGAGCAATTGATGCAACGTAGTAAAGAGCAAAAACAATTGATTTCCAGTTTTTGCGAACATTATACAGATGATCCCAAAGGTACTGTTACAGACTTCCTTCAGCTTGCGATAGAGCATAAACTCGAATGCAAGGGTAGCCACACACCTCAATCTGTTATTACCCAAGTGTTGAGCGGTAATACTTACACGCAAGATTACGAACTCACTTATCAAAATGACAACTTCCAACAAATGTCGCAAGGAAAACAAGCGTTTGTTGTTTTGAAGTTACTTTTGGAATTCAGTGATAAAACCTGTCCTGTATTAATAGATCAGCCAGAAGATAGTCTTGATAACAGAGCAATCTACAATGAACTTGTTAAATATCTGAAACAAAAGAAAAAAGATAGGCAGATTATCTTAGTAACTCACAACCCTAATGTGGTAGTTAGTGCAGATGCAGAGCAGATCATCGTAGCTAACCAGCATGATATTAAATCAAAAAACAAGTCGGACTTAAAGTTTCAATATGTTACTGGTGGTATTGAACATTCAATAAAAAAAGACGAAAAAAATATAATTTCCCTTTATTCACAAGGGATTAGACAGCATACATGTGAAGTGTTAGAAGGTGGTAATGAGGCTTTCAAAAAACGTGAACAAAAGTATCAATTAATAAAAAATAGCTAAACTATGTAATTTAGAACTTTTCTATTCTGGCATTTTAATAAATGCTTCGCAAAAAAAGAACCTCATTTGAGGTTCTTTTTCATTGTCTGAAATAGTGTTTATATATTCGAAACTATAAAAAACTACTCTGATATTCATAAAAACTTAATCCTGTTTCTAATACATCATTAATTATTTTACTACGATATTCAGGTTCATAAATTTCAAAACAAAACCCTTCAATATTACGAGAAACCATTACAGCAAGTTCATTCAACGCTTGCTCAACTGCATTATTATCAATTAGATGCTCTCGATAGATACGTTCACTAAAAAGCTTTTCAATGATCAACGGCTCTAAATCTTCAACTTTTATTTCAGATAAAACATTGTTGTTAACTTTAAGATATTGATTCATATCTAAAGCACAATTGTTCTTTTCAAGATTATAAACGTTGAGTAGTGATTTAAGTAATTCAGTCTTATAAAGCTTATCTACAGCTATCGCTCTAAACGCTTCTAGCGACTCCGTAATTAAGAAAAAATCATCTTGGCTATGCTCTACCTTTTCATCAATTACACGCTCAAAATCACGCTTGTTTGTTAATATTCTATATATTCTCATAAGCTCTCCTTTAGGCTGCTTGATCTAGATTCATCATATAAACACCTTGAGCCTTTACAGCATCAGAGCGGTCTTTATTGAGCATAAATACACAAGTTGGAATACTTGTTTCAGCAAATATTTTAGGTGGTAAATCAATCACTGCATCTAATATTTTTTGGAATCTCATTGATTTTCTAAACTTCCGTGTAGAATCCTTAAATCCAACACCTCTAGGCAAAATTAAAAACGCTTTACCATCGTCAGTAAGTAGATCAATCGCTGATAGAATAAAAGCATATTCACAATCACCTTTGTTCGGAATACCATCTTTAAAACGATTTTGTGAACTGTTATTTTTAGCAGATTCAAAACCATAATCTTTAAGTCCAAACGGAGGATTTAACATCAAGTTATTTTTCTTTGCTTTACTCATTGATTCAAAGTTTTGAAAAGACTCTTCAGATTGATAAATCACTTTCAAAGGTTCTTCCCAGTCAGAAATAACGTTGTTTTGAGTAACTAACAGATCAAGTTTAAACACCGTAGAGCAGTGTAATAACCAATTTAGGTAAATCTGGATAGTTGAGACTTTACTCATTTCATTATCTAAATCATTCAAGTGAATCTTAACCTCAATTCCAAAACTAGAAGGACAGATTCTATTTTCAGCAATGAACATGTCTTGATAAGTTTTGTGTAAAGTTACTAGCCCCATAATTCCAGTGCCACAGCTAAAATCTAACATTTCAGGATTCATTCTTTTATCGGGTTGGCTCATTCTATTTAAACATTGAGCTAGTTCAAACGGAGTCATATATTGACCACGTTTCGCATCAAAACGTCCAATTTCGACACATACATCAGCTAGAATATCGTAGAATGGATATTTAGAAACAAGCTCAAAATACGTTGAATACTTCATTCTCTCTATATTATCTGATTTAATCATTTGATATAAATCTTCTACAAAATCAGAAAATGCTATTTGAAGATGAACACCTTTTTTATCTGCATCTTTTTGTAATTCAGTTAATAAATCTTCAATCATAATATTCTCCTTTTTTATGCTGCGTTAGTGTTAAGTGGCAATTCTTTAAATCGATCAGTAATTTCTAATAAAGTCATTAAGCTATTTTTATGCTCTTGATGTTCAAAATACCCTTTAACATACGGATCAGAAATCATGTGTGGGTTAGGGAAAAACACGAGATTTTCAGGTTTGTTATAATCGGTAAGTGTGTTCCCACAATACGCAGTTAAACTTACTATCTTCGCCTTTTTATTTTTCTTCTTTTTGTTGTGAATTGCTAGATTGAATCGAATCTGTATAACTGCAATTTTTACCATCGCTTCATCAATATCATTAATCACAACATTGATTATTTTAGCTTTGCTATTAATAGCCACGTTTAATAGTTCAAGAATTAATGAACCAGTTCCGCAACCACAATCATCACTAATATCTAATTCTTTTTTATGACTCATCTTTTCAACTAAATATCTACCTTGAATCTTCCCTTGTAATGAAGAAATATCGGGCGGAGACATACATTGACCAAGCATTTTTTTATCGAAACTAAAAACATCAAGCATGACTTCACCAAGAACATCAGAAAAAGGATTTTTAGTTATTAGTCCTTCTAGTAATTCTGTAAATTTAAAATGCTCTTTTTCAAGATAACTAAAATCTCGATGATAAGTAGAAGTGCAAGTTAATTGATAAGTCATAGAAATAAATGTATTGAACATAACTTCTGGTTTTACTCGTTGTTTTTTACTTGTTTCAATAATATGTTTAATTAGTTTTTTCATGTTTTTTCTCTCTATTAAGTTATGTAACGTCCTGTTACAGTTAGGTCTTCCTCTATTTTTAAATCTTTATGCTGCTTGCTTAAGTTCTTCATAAACTGGCTGTAGTCGCTTCTGTGCAATTTCAAAATACTGTTCATCAATTTCTACGCCTATCCCATTTCTACCTAGATTTTGAGCTGCAACTAATGTACTTGCCGTTCCTAAAAATGGTTCAAAAACTACATCACCTTCCTTGGAACTATTTCTGATTAAAATCTCTAATAGCTCAACGGGTTTTTCCGTTGGGTGGGTTTTAGACCCAATGATGTTATTCACTTCAAGAACATTTTTTGTACCCATATTTGTAATGTTCTTTGCCTTACCCTTACGGCACATAACAATAAACTCACAATTTTTCATGTAGTATTTGTTTGGAGTCGCATTATTTTTTTTCCAAACAAGAACATTTTGAAGCTTAAAACCTGCTTTGATCGCTTCTGTCATTAGCTCATTTAAGTTTCTATCGTTCACCATAAAATAGGCGTGAGTTTGATTTTTCAAAACACGATAAACTTCAGGTATCCAATCGCTAAACTTAATTTTGTTATGCTTAAACAAAGAACCGCTTCTGATAAAATCGACATTAGATTTATTAATCCATTTCGATTTAAGATCATTTGCTGCAATACCTCGATTCAGCATTCCTGACGGATTTTTTGAAGTATCTCCGTTCACTTTGCAACCGCCTGTGCCTATCTTGTATGGTGGATCTGTAACGACTAAATCGACACATTCATCACTCATTTTTTTCATTACTTCTAAAACATCTTGATTGTAAATTTTCATATTTTTCTCTCTATATTTAGGCAACTTCCAATGTTGCGGTTAATTCTTCCCCTCCTTTTAAGCGTTTATGCAGCTTGTTTACTCACATGGTAAAAACCTTTCACGAACTCATGCCACGGTGATTGTTCAGGATTTGTTTTTAGTTCATATTCAAGAAAACTGTCTAGATCCCAGCGAACATCTTTGAATACCGTTGATAATTTTTTCTTCTTCTCAAATATCTCCTCTTTATGTTCACAGTTCTTTAAGAGCCTCATTGCTTTGTTATGTGTTCTAACGAACCTTTCTTGTTGTTGTTTCAAAATCCTGTCGTTTGATTTTTTATAAGCATCACCTAAAGTTTCAATCATTCCCTTTTTAATTAAAGCTACACTGTGATTAAAGAAACCATTTACTGTTTCGACATAACCCCATTTCTGGTAAATATTCTTTGTTTCTTCAAAATCATTTTTATTCAATTCAATAAGACTCAGACCTTTTGAATTTCCTTCAAAATGACCAATTAATTTTTTAGATAGCCCTAAACCACGGAATTTTTTTTCCACAAAAACAATTGAAAGAATATCCCAATGTAGATAATTCTGTTTGACGTAATACCCAAGTTCTTTTTTTGTAACACTGCATTTTAAAATAACTGTAGTTACAGAAATAATCGGGCAAAGCGGGTTTTCTAATTCTTCAATTCTTTCCTGAAACATCTGTTCTGAATGTTTTTTTATATTCTTTTTTGTAAGTGGTATCCCTTGCTTGGTTAAATGGTATAAAGCAATAATTTTCGAATATTTCCTATTGCACATAGATACTTCAAATTGATCTGGTTTAATCATTTCACAAACATTACTCATAATTTTTTCTCTCTATATTTAGGCAACTTCCAATGTTGCGGTTAGGTCTTCCCCTCCTTTTAAACTTTTATGCAGCGTTCTTAAATTCACATACATTTTGAACAAACATATCTTCTGTCTTGTCATAGAAGAATCCATAATCTTTATCTTCGATTGAATAGTTTGATGGATTTGTCAAAATCCAACGCTTCGATTTAGCTTCTGTTGTATTTTCTATATTCAAGTCGACTAGAAATAAGAAAGGTTTTTTCTTAGCTATAATGAAGAACTCAAATAATTCTTCATTATCATTTTGTCGCTCAATGAACTCACCTAATTTCATTGCTGATTTAGACTGACTATTGGTTTTATGATTTGTGTAATAGATTCGAAATGTGTTCATATCACAGCCCGATAAGCGAAAGACTTCTTCAAAATCTTCTGCTGTTAATAAACTTTTGTTTGAATAAGAAAAACTCACATACTTTGATCTTGATTCTTTAATCAATTTCACGAACATAGGCATCACAACTTCTTTCTTATTTTTTTCTAGAGGCTCAGTAAATCCTTTTGTTTTCGTTGGTTTTGAAGCTCGACCAAACACATCAGGACGACTATTTTCAACAATCGTGTTCCAAAGATGATAGAAAGATGAGTAACGTACAGAACAAGAAACTTTCTCGTTGTTCGTGCCATACGGAGGATCAAAATAAGTAATATCGCTATTCACTTTTTTAAGCGTGTCAAAAACATCACCTTGAAAATTTTTGTGATTAAAAGTGTGGTTTGATTCAAACTCAGGCATTTCTAATACAATGTCTTTCTGAGATTTTGCAGACCAATCTTTTAAATAGCCGTTTTGATGACCCATGACATTCGAAATATTATTCACAGCTAAAATCAACGAAACCATCAGAATGTTCTTTTCGTCCTGATCGATTTTCCCTATTCGTAGCCATACGTCTAAAATATGTCTGTATATATCAATACGTTTTGCGTTTTTAGTTAGCCAAACTTTACGGTTTCCATCTTCATCAACAGGTGAACCTTCTAAATCTCTAGAGTAAGTTTTAGTGAACCAACCATCTGTTTGATAGAAATAGAAATCTGGAATATTGTTCATTCGTTCAATCAAATCTGCGATACGTGCTTTACTTGCTTTTGAACATAGAAACGCATCGTTGATGACTTTAGTAAACGCTTGCTTATCATTAGTCGTAACTTCAAATTGGTCTTTGAAATGATTAGCAACTTGACCTGACCCAGAAAAAGCATCGAAGAAACTTTTACAGTTGTTATCTTTTGCAACGTTCGTGAGAAAGTCTTTCAGTGAAGAATCAAGGAATGTTAACAGTTCCTTTTTATTGCCCATGTACTGAATAGTTTTGTGTTTAGCATTTGTTTTAAATGTGTTTTTTGTTTCATTAGTTATAATTAGTTTCATTAGTTATTCCTTGTTTATTCAAAATTAGGGCGCAAAAGTCCCTGAACAATTTGTTTAAGTTCAAAATTTATTAAGTGTTTTTTGAAGCGAATTATTTATGGAATAGGAATAACTAATTTTTGAAGGTATTTATGGCAAAATGAATTACATAAAAATAATTCAATTTTTTTAAGATAAGGGGATTTTAGACGCAGAAAATCAACAATGAAATCTGGCGTACAGATAATATCGTTAGTATTTGTGTTTTTTTGTGTAGGTTTTATATTGTGCTTTTTCATAACTTTTCTCCAAATTAACATACCATTTGACGAAAAATCAGCTACAGAAAAACAAGTTTAGAACAGAGATTTATACATAAAAACATAGTCCTATTGATAGTTAAATATCAATAGAGGGATCAACCCCAAAATATAATTAACAATATTATAATAATGGTCTAATCAGTAATGTATTTTGTATTATTTTTAACTATCTCTAATTCAATTCCTCATTTATTGAAACTAATAATCATCGTGTTTGACAAACGATTTAACGTTTGTCTGGTAGTCAAAATGCAAAAAGCTATAAAGCATTGAGGCATTTAACTTTACTGTTTTTACAACATTCCTTGTTGCACAGTATTTAACTTTCCAAACTGTCTTTTCGATTTACAACATTCACTGTTTACGAATAATATTACTCGCTCACATCAATGAGCGTTCCATTAGCTTACCACTCAAAGGCGGTGTTGGTCAATGATTATTTTTTGTTTTGAAATTCAAAAAATAAAATACCTCCCCAGAAACACTATATTGTGTTTTTTGTATCTGATTATTCCTACTTAGGATTAGCAGCATTGTAGTTCATTGCTGTATGCACTTTGCAAAGTTTCTCATTACCTTCGCTTAAAGAGATAGAGTTATTGTTAACTAGAGATAAATGATTTTGTGAACCATTTGTATAAGGGTTATTCGGATAGCCAGTGAAACACTGTAACGAGTAATCTACTCTAGAGCCGTAGGGATTGTATCTACTGATTGGGTATTTGAAAGCTTTGTACTTGTAGTAAACACCTGAATCAGTTTTAAACCATTTTGATTCTGTAACCGAAATTGGATTTGCTAGTGTTATTTGTGTAGACATAATTAATGTCAATATTAGTAATAATTTCATCATCCTTTTTTCCTTTTAATTTTTTGTTTAACGATTTTAAGATTCTTAATTTTTTTATGTATTAAGCGATCTGCTTTCTTACTTATGTAATTCACTTTTCCCTGTGTATTTTTATAATTAGAATTAGATACTTTAAATACAGCTATCGTTTTCGCTATTGCGTGATGATGATCTTTGTTTTTTGATTCAGAAACTCTTATAGATTTTTCTAAATCATGCATTTCTTCTAAAGTCATTACATTTTCATCAATAAGGCTAATAGCTATTTCCTTAAGATGCTTTTCTAAATTTTCAATTGCCATTTGTTTTCCTCCCGTAGTCATAGAAGAACATGCATTTGTTTTTTTGCAAATCCGCTAGTGCTTTTGAAATTATTTTTGATGGCTTCAATAGGGGAATAATGCTTAAGAACAGGTAAAAAATATGCGTTATAAATAGATATAAAAAACTCAAAAAAATAAAAAAATGGCTTTTTTTTTGACAGATTTATCTGGAGTGGTATGACAATAAGAGTAGGAAACTACATAACTAACAGAAGGAAATAACTATGAAAACACTAAACAAAATAAAAAACTGGATTAGCTCTTTTGAAACGATCAAAACGCTAAATTATAGAATGGTTTCGTTCACACCATTTTTAGTAATACTATCTACAATGGCAATGGTCGTAACTGTAAATAGTAGAAATGAAATCGGCACTTGGGAGATGATGATATCGTTATTGATCACTTTAAATTTAATTTTAAGTTGTGCTAATAGGCAACATAATAAAAGAATAGATAAGTTAATTAATCTCTGTAAAGAGCACTCAAATGTTATCTACATAATGATTGTCATAACAACTTTTCAAATGCTATCTATTTGGGTTTATAACGAACCTAAAATGATGATACCGCAATCAGCTCAATCAATGGTTTTAATCGCCCTACCGATATTTAAATGGTGTGTATTTATTCACGTAACAACGTTGAGCAGATTAAAACAAACTCAAGGAGAAGTGAATGTGTAAAACATATGAAGGAAAAATAAGAATGTTCTGCAAATGTACTAAAAACATAGAAACAGAACATCGTGTTTATACAGAGTCATCTAACATTAGCGATTTAAACCAAACAACTAAATATTATTATGTTTGTACAGAATGTAGAAATGAGAACAATGATAAATGTAACGATTAAAACGTGCAACGATAAAGCATCTCTTTAAGAGGTGTTTTTTATGGTTAAATTTTAACTGATTTTAAAAACTATGTAGCTATGTAATAAATATTATAATACCGTTTAACTTTAAAGATTATCATTTAAATTATTCAGCATATCAAAACGGATTTATAAAATGAAATACTCCCAAATCTCATTACTATTAATACTATCTACTCTAGATACAGCATGAGCAAATCACAACGACAACTAATGAATGCGTGGGATAAAATTTACCCCGTTACTGAATGGGAATGTCAAATAGCTAAAACGATTGCACAACTACAAGGAAATAAAAACAACGTTGTGCAATCCCAATGCGAGAATAGGAAGTGATAATAGGAGTTAATGTTAAGTTTCCTCAACCTCAACTGCAAGATCTTCATCAGCGCCATCTTTAGCAAGACTTGTATAATGAAATTTTGTTAGCTCTGATGTGAGGAAATCATCCATTAATAACTGTATAAACAGGGTTTTAGACACCTTAGTATCAAGTTGGATTTTATCACCATCTGCATTAAATCTTATTTTACCTTTTAATTTTGGAAAAGATTTACAAAATTGAATGATTTTGTCATTTTCAATGCCTGATTTTAAGACAGGGGATGCTTTAGCTACTTTAGTAAGCTTCCTTGCAGTTGTTACATTATCTATCAGCTCATGTAATGTCTCAGGATTCTCTACTAAAGAAATCGCTTCTATAGCTTCTACACCTAGTTTAGCTTCCTTTTTAATTACTTCCTGAAAGCCAAACGACTTTTCTAACGTATCTAAACTTAAAACTAATAAAGAATTATCAATTTGGAGTAAATGAAAGTTAGGACTTATCCGAAAAAACTCTTCTTTTAACTCTTCGAATCTTTGAGGTGATTTCTTCAAGAAAAAACTAGATCTTCCATAAATATTAACTTGAGCCATTGTTTTAAACAAAACAACTTGCTTATGTTCATCACCTAATTCGATGATCATTGCCACTACTGAATTAATATTATCATCTTGTAAGTTAAACAGTTCATGATCATCTGAACTAGTTACATCTTGCAAGCATTGAAGAGATTCTGGAACCTCAATGTCATATTCATATATAACATTTTTTCTTTCATCTGATGTGGATAATAAGACTAGGGAAACATCTTCCTTTGATATAATTTCACTACCGAGACTATCAACAAACATCTTTTTAATGCTGGGAAGATCATCTGATTTAATATCAAGTTTTTTAGGAGTTGTTTCACCTCTAAGTAGAACGTAAACAGCAGCTCCTATCTGCTCTATATTATCTTGAAAATATTTCAACTTCGTATTCAGTTCTTCCTTATTCATGATTCAATCATCGCTCCGTAATAAATTCTTTCATCGAGTTTGATATATGATACTCGTTCGTTTTTTCTTAACTTCGATCTTGTGATAATAATAATATTTTCTCTAGTATCATCACCCTTAAATAATCCATCTGCTTTATAAATATGAAACCCTAGTAAAGCTAATGAAGGGTTTGCATAAAACAAATCTGTTTTAATGTAAATTACCCCCATGAAAAATAATAATAAAGCTAATACAATTAAATACCTAACACTTTCAAAATCAAAAGTTACTAATGGAATAATATATGTAGCTAAAAAAGTTAGGTGTTCATAATTAATGCTTTCAACTTTAACTAATTTAAAGGGGATATTAGTTGTCCCTTCAATATCAAACTTAAAACGCTTGAACTCGTATATTCCCCATAGTAAGCAAGCCAAGCAAATTATAGGTATTACAATAGCGGTATTGAGTTGATTAAAACCAATGAAATGACAATTATCACCCCAACAAAAAGGGATTTTTACCGTTATGATAATTACGAGTAAAAACAGAAGCCATAGTGAAATGACGTATAATCCTACCTTCCTGCGTATCATTAAAGCCTCCTAGCTATAAAGCGAACCAATTTAGACCTTGCCACAAGCGTATCCAGAAAATAAGCAGCTAATACACTGATAAAAAATCACTTCACGAAACCCATCATCACATACTAATTTCTATTTATAAACATCAAAAGGGTTTCTAGTTTTTTATATTTGGTTATCACCAAGTATAAAAAGGTCTTTTTATGCCGTTTAAAAATCAGCATACGAAAAAGTATTTAAACTCATTATATATCCTACTTATTAGAAAAATAACTTATCAAAACCAGAGGTAACTTTAAAAAAATAATAATCATGATATTTAGATCTTAAGCAGTAAAAAAAGGAGATAAATATTATGGCTGTTAACAAAAGGAAATCTCAAAAAAAATACCCGAAGAAGAAAACAACGTATGAAAAACTTTATGTATATATGAATGATTATTTCGATTCTGTTGATGATAAAGATAATCAAATTGGTCTAACAGATAATCAAATTAAAGTAGGTCAACATAAAAAAAAGGTGGCAGGAGAGCCTAGAAATTTTAAAGGTAAACCTTACAATGAACTTAACACTTTTATCATAGCATTAACCCAAACAGATAAAGATACGCTTATTCCTCAATATCACACTTTAAAAGGTCTTGAATCATATTTTAACGATGAAGAAGTCAGAAAGATTTTACCCGAAGCTTCTAAAAAACTTACTACAAGACAGATCCTAACGGGATTAAAAAAGAACGGTAATATTCATCAAAAATACTCTTTATATAGTAAAAAAGCAAACGGTGAATTTGTGAAGATGAAGAAGAATGATTTTCTAGCAGAAACAGAAGGAATGACTGATAAAGAGAAGTGGGAAGAAGGATATTACGAGAAGAAACTTCGCCCCTTTACTGCTGTTTATTCTATCGATCAAGTCTATGAACATTTACCCGATTCATATAAGAAAAATAGTTATTATTGTCGTGAATTCGAGAGACTTAAAAACGTTACAATGAGTCCAGAAGAACACAGTAAAGAAGTGTATGACCTCGCATTAGAGATTCAAAGATCAAATGATATTGAATATGAGACTATTGAAAATCGTGCTCAATCTGCTTACAACTACGGCACTGATGGAATTAAATTAGCTAATTATGAGACTTATTATAATGCTGAATCTTATGCTGTAATAACCATTCATGAAACAAAGCATTCGACAGGACACCCTAGAAAGCTCAATAGGTTCAAATATGCTACAGATGATAATGGTGATCCTAAAGTTGGTTTTTTCAAACCGAGAAGTGACAAAGATTATGCGGAAGAAGAATGTACAGTAGAATTATCCACTGCTGTTACGGCTAAAACACTTGGTATAAAAACGACAAGTAGTGCTCATAAAGGCTATTACAAAGGTTGGTGGAGCAAGATAAAAGATGATCCTAAAGCATTAAAAAGGGTTTTTGATAATGGTTTAGAAGCAGGAAAATATGTTCTAAATGATTTATATACATTAAGAGTTGCAGAAACGCTTCAAAACAATGATTTACTGGCCAAAGATGTTCAACTTAATGACAATGTATTAACTACTGCTTTTGCCCTTGAAAAGAACTCTTCAAAGACATTCACGGCAATAGTCGATTTAGACAATCCTGATTTAATTCAAATTCCTGAATCTGATATGAAAATCTTTAATGAAGCTATAAATGATAAGTCACCGATCAATGACAAAGACCGTGAAGAGTTATCAGCTAAATTAAAACTCGATTTACAGAAATATTCAAAAGCAAAAGCTGAAGTAAGTGGTGAGAAGCTTCGAGAAAAAGAGCAAGAGCGTAAATTAGCTCAAGAACAGGCTTTGGATAATCCTGAGTTAAATGATAAAAAGAAAAATACCAAGCGTTCACGAAACTCTATATAGATAAATTTATCTTTTGGACCGCTTTAAAATGATGTAATCTATGTAACATAAGGTACATAACAAACATTACATAGGTTACTTGTCATGGCGAAAGGTGAATCTGGACGTATAGTTCTAGAAGTAGATCCTGAATTAAAGAAAACACTTTATTCAATACTAGCAATGGAACAAAAAACCCTTAAAGATTGGTTTATAGACAAAGCACAAAAGCATATTGACGAAAAAAAGAATGAGCTAATTAAAAGCTTTTCGAAGGTAAATGATGAAGTTTAAAGCAGATCAAACCGATCAAAAATTAAGAGGTGGTTATTACACACCACAAAATTTAGCTGATTATGTTACGAAGTGGGTTTTGAGTAATAATCCTAAAAACATTCTAGAACCTAGCTGTGGTGATGGAGTATTTATTAAGGCACTTGGTAATAATAATTGTGATAAAAATATTAACCTATCCTGTTTTGAATTATTTGATACAGAAGCTATAAAAGCTAAACAGCTTTGCAGTGATATCAAACTTAAAAATGCCTCTGTTACCGAAGGTGATTTTTTAGTTTGGGCTAATAAAGCAATGGCAAAAAAGAAACCATGTTTTGATGGTGTTCTAGGCAATCCTCCTTTTATTAGATATCAATTTCTTGAAAAAGATTTTCAGAAGCAAACGGAATTAGTTTTTAAACAATTAGATTTAAAGTTTACTAAACATACAAATGCTTGGGTTCCTTTTCTATTATCTTCGTTAGCATTACTGAAAGATGGTGGAAGAATGGGAATGGTTATTCCATCAGAAATTGGTCATGTTATGCATGCTCAATCACTACGAAGCTATATCGGTGAAGTTTGTTCAAAAATAGTTATTATAGACCCTAAAGAAATTTGGTTCGAAGATACTCTGCAAGGGGCTGTAATAATATTAGCTGAAAAGAAGCAGAAAAAAGACCAAAAATCGGAAGGCGTAGGTGTCGTAAATGTTAGTGGATTTGACTTCCTGAAAGAAGATCCTAATGTCTTATTTAACAATACAGTTGGGATTAATGGTGAAACTGTCGCTGGTAAATGGACTAAAGCGATACTCGATGCTGATGAACTGTCGCTTATTAAAAAGATAATAAGTCATGATGATGTACATCAATTTAAAGATATAGCAAAAGTAGCCGTAGGGATTGTTACAGGGGCAAATAAGTTCTTTCTTGTAGACAACAAAACTGTCAATGAATATGAATTGCAAAGCTATGCTCACCCTATGTTTGGTAAGAGTCAGCATTGCCCCGGAATTTTGTATAATGATGAACAGCACAATACCAATCAGGAAAAGGAGTTACCAACAAACTTTCTATACATAGAAGACAAGTTTGAAGATTTGCCTGAACGTGTCAAAGCTTATATTGAGCTAGGGAAGTCAGAAGAATACCATGAACGATATAAGTGCCGTATTCGTGAGCCTTGGTATACTGTGCCATCGGTTTACAGTACCGAAATAGGAATGTTGAAACGTTGCCACACTGCACCACGGTTAATTCACAATCAAGTTGAGGCATACACAACTGATACAGCTTATCGTGTTACTTCGACCTTCACTAGTGCAGAGAATTTAGTGTGTAGCTTTCTAAACCCATTAACGGCAATAACAGCAGAGTTAGAAGGGCGATTTTATGGTGGTGGAGTTCTCGAATTAGTACCATCAGAAATTAACAAATTGTATATTCCAATCGTAGAAGGTCTTGATCATAAAACTCATGAAATTAATGAGTTAATCAAGGAAGGTAATATTGAAGAAGTAATGAGGCAACAAGGCAAAATTATTCTAACTAAGCTTGGCTTTACTGAAAAAGATAATGAAAACCTCCTTAACATATGGAAAAAATTAAGGGATAGAAGACAACGAAATAGTTAGTCTATTTAATGTTTAATTCATATTGCTACCATCATTTTTTTTGTTATCCTATAGGCCGCTAAATTTATGGGATAATAAAAGGAGTGTTGTAAAATGGCTTTAAGTGAAAAATGGATTAAAACTAACCTTCCAGAAGGAGATTTACAGCTACTTACTAACTGTAATGCTTCTGGCGTATTACGACTAACGCAATCTGGTTATGGTATCGATCAAACCGTTTACTTTAGAAATACAGTATTTAGACATCTAAATTGGTATTCAGTTGATCAAAAAGAAATGGCTAGTGCTATTTTTAATCTAGAAACAAACGGTCAAAACCGTGGAAACTTTACATTAGACTTGAGCCATAAGCCTTCGTGGGAATCCGAACAAAATAATTATACAACAGGTTTACATTGGGGAAATGCTACAAATCATATTCAAGACCCATCATTGATAGGAAAAACACTAACGTTGTATCAAGCGACTGGTGAAAGTTATGATTATGCGATCAAAATAGATTAATGTGAGCTAACTAAAATGGAGGGGATCCCCTCCATTATATATTATAAAGAACGGTATAAATCCATTACAGATGGAATATCATTATCAGCTTCCCCTAAATTGAAAAGCTCTTTAATTAAATCATCCATTTTCATTTTGTCTCCTTCAAATTGCCTTTCTAAAACAATTTTTTCACGAACATCTGCTTTTAGTATTTTCATATAAGTAGCGTTTAGCTTTTTCTGTAAATCACTAATTTTTTTGTGTTTAGAAGTTTCTTTTACATTATCAAAATCAATCGTTGGAATCGGCATTCTGGTTTGAACTTTTGTACCACGAGCGACAAACCCCCCTCTAAAAATTTCACCGTAAATTGAAGAAAACCATTCAAGGTATTTTGAAGATAGTAATGCTTGAATGTAGTAAATAGAGTAGTCACAATTACTAGGTATATTTATTATGCTATAACCTGCTGTACCACCTGATGCAACAAATGTACGGTGATTGTCGATTGAGTATTTATAACCGCTAGATAAAATACCTACAATTAACTTTTGGTCAACATCACAATTTTCTAATGCTTGATTACGACCGTACCGATGCCATTCATTTGGTCCTGTTGGTTCAGGTTCAATAGAACGTTTCTCAGCAGTTAACCCTTCTTTTACGATATGTATGAATTCAAATATTTTAGGATAATCGGCTTTAAGCTCTTCATATTCTATAAATAAAATCTGTCCATCAACTTTTTTATATGGGTAAATAACAAATGAATTTGGCTGAACATCTTTATATGTGTAGAAGTGATCTTCTGCTGAACGACTAGTCGCAAAATAAGGTCTAGTTAATGCTTTTTCTACAAAGTATTCCTTTCCTTTATACTCAAAGAACACGTAGTTACTATCACTTTTAGTTTCTTTATGAATGTAGTATTTATTCGCACTTGTTTGAATACCGTTTGCAATAGCACCTTTACCTAAGATTTCTTCCAGAGGTTTAGATATATTTAGCATTTTCTCTAAAATGTCATTGGTTTTCTTTTCTAAAATCCAAGTATCAGAGTTAAGGTTTTTTGTTTCATATACACTAGAAAGTGTTGATTTATCTTCACGAGTTAGCCACTTTTTAAAGTCTTTTACTTCGTAAAAAGAAAAGCTATTTTGTTGAGATTTTTTTAAAAACAACAGACACGTATAAGTGGTTTTATCTTTGAATACTTGATAAGAACCAAATGCTACTAATTTGGATAAATACTTATTATCTGTAAGTAATTTTCTTAAATTTTTACCTGAGCCAACTTTAGTAAATTTTGACGGAAGTATGTAACCTAACATACCTCCTTCGTTTAAAACTTGCATAGAACGTTCAACAAAAAGGAAGTATTTATCAAACTGTTTAAAAGCTGATTTATATTTCTTTTTGTAAGCAGCATATTCAGTTGGAATAAGTTGTTTCATATGTTCAGTCGCCATGTATGGCGGATTCCCAACAATCACATCAAACTTATAGTTTTGAATGTCGAAAGGATTTATTGATACAATCTCTTTCTTGTTTATTTTGTCATCATTATCAATCAAGCTATTGCCAAATAAGATATTTGTATCTAGATTCGGCAGGATTGGCGTTGCTTTCCCGATAGTGTCTTTTGATTCACCTTCAAGCAATTTCAATAACAAACCAAATGAACAAGCTTTTGTTGCGTTGTAATCTTTGTCTATTCCATAGATACATTTACATAGAATTTGTTTTTTAACTGATAATTTTAACTTGAATGTATGTTCTGCTAATTGTTGAAGCTTGCTCTTATCATGTACCAGATAATAATCTATTAGAATATCTTGAAGCGTTTGAAATACCTCAACAATGAATGCACCAGAGCCACAAGCTATATCGGCAAATTTTGAGTCGAAGATCTGTTGATCTGATTTACCCTTACAGAATTCGGTTACAGTATTTCTAATAATATCTTTAACTACGTGATTTGGAGTAGTTACAACATCTCGATCAATATGTTCTGCTTTTGGTTGAATTTCTACATCACCATTAACAGTTATACGGATTCTTTCGCTTAAAAATACCTCATAAATATTACCAAGTATATCGGAAGAGAAAACAGAAAAAGAATAGGTGCTTTGTGGGAAATAAAGTTGTTCGATTATCGTCCAGATAGACGAATCCACATTACTAATTAACTCTTCAATATACTCAAGAGAAAATAGTCCTGAATTATATTTTTTATCTGATTGCTTAAGTTTAGAGACTAAAGATTTGTAATCTTTAGCTTCGGCATAGTGATGAAGAGTTTCATATTCTTCTAAATCCCTATCTTCACATACACGTAAAAATACAATGCTATTAATATAATTTTGAGTTAAGTCATTTAGTTTCTCTTCACTAAGCTCGTTTTTAATAGAAAGAAATTCCTGAGCTAGTAACAAACGCCATTCATTAATTTGTTTAAGAAATAAATCATCAACACTGAATTTTAGTATCTTATTTTCAATGCTAGACCACTCTGAATCAAACTGACCAGAGTAAACACTTTCTCGACCTATCAGAGCTTTGATTTCATCTATGTTATGAATTAATTCAGTATAATGGTATAGCTTTATTCTTGAATTAGAAACTTGATCGCTTTCATTTACTTGATTTGAACAGTCGTATATGGCGGTATATTCAAAGTTAGACAGGACTGATATTTTAAGTTTAGCCGTAAAACCGTAACGCCTTACTTGTTTCGCTGGTTCATGATCAATAGATACATCAACACTTGGCTTTTTAGCCTCAACAAAAAACTTTCTGTCAGAATATAGTCTAAAAGTATAATCAGGTTTTTTTGTATTAGCTCCAGCTTTTGCTTTTAGCCCTTCTTCAACTAAAACTTCACGTTCATTTGTTGGTTTACCTTTAGCATTAGTGATGTCCCAACCTAAAATGGAAAAGAAATGGTCTAAAAAATCAGTTCGGAGCTGTGTTTCATTGTATTTTTTTGACTGGTAGTAATCGGAATCATTATCATATTTATCCACTAACAGTTGTAATTGTAATTTCTCGTCCATTAAATCATCTCACCTACAATAACGTTCAATTTAGGATTTTATAGCTGGATCTTAAGCTTATAAATCGGTCCTTTATTGGCCAAAGTATCGCATATTGGGCATAACTAACCAATACATTAGTGTTATCAATATCTTGAGGTAGTACAGATAAAACAAAAGTCATTGAAGTTATCTAGTCAGATGGTTGAGATTAAAGCTTATTTTTCTTCTTTGATGCTTTGGGCTGTGATTCACTTTTAGATTTAAAAGTATCTAAAACAACATTATGTTTAAAGTACAAATTCAAATATTTACTAAACAAAAACATGAATAATTGATGTAAGTGATCATCGTAATTACTAGAGTAATTATCAACTAACATATCTCTATTAATTTCTTTTTCATTGTAAAACTGATTAATAGCTTTTCTAATTAGCATTATGTTTTTATCGTGAACCATAGCTTTTTTACTACATTCATTCTGATAGTTATAAAATGCTAAACCTTCCATATTTTTAAGCACTTCATTAACAAATTTATCGCTCGAATAATTTAATTCATACTTTTCAAAAAAACGATTGTAAGCAACATCATCAAAAATAGGTTTAACATTAATCTGTGTCTGATCTTCATCATCTTCATCAGGTTCAGGGATTCGAATAGTCATTAAATTAATTAAGGCACTATCAATTTCAAATGATTGAACACTGTATGATTTCTTACAGAACTTATTCAGCAAAAACATTAAACAAACATTCATTTTATAATCGTCAAAATGATCAATTACACCATCGTTTGTTTTGACTGTTATATCTTTATTTTTAAACGTTTTAAAACCTGCTATATAATCAATGTGACAATGAGATTCAAGGACAAATAAGAATGATTCATCACATCGAAACTTAAAAGTGGATGGAAATTGTGTGTTCTTTGATATTTCAAAAAACATGTCTGGATTTTTTCGTTTTTTATTACTTAAAGTTTGTTTTGATTGTTGTAGTTTCTCTTGGTTTTCATCAAAAACAACACACATGTCACGCTCACAATCCAAATCTATAATTTTGGCGTACTGCGATTCTGAAACATCTTCCTGATAACTAACCGATGAGAATTTTTCACATAAATATTCAAATATCCCTCTCACAGATTTTAAATCTTTACCTCTTTTGGCTGGCACTGGCTGATTCATAATAACGTCAGGAAACCTTATTAATATCATGGTATTCGTTGCAGTAACTTTTTGCACTTGAATCCCCTTTAAATCAATTTCAACATCTACACCTAGTTGAACTTTTTTCTGATTATTTCTGTAATGTATTTTGAACTTATCTAAAGCTTGAATAACTCTAGGTTTATTATTTTCATTCATATTTTTATCCTTTTCTATATTATTTATTTATCATGATTTTCATATAGATCAAAATATTATAAAGGTAAGTGATTGCTTCATTTCTGGTTATTTATAATAAAACAGTGAGGTTAAAATTAGTGTTTAAGTCTAGATTAAAGGTTTTTTAATGAAACGATGGATATACAAGGAGATATACAAATGGATATACATTTGTATATCCTAAAGTGTAATTTTTAGAAGGTGATATTGTATAAATTTATTTGTATGTTTTATTGATATTAGGATTAACAATTAATAAAAGGAATCGTTATGAGTGATACAAAAGAAACAACATACAGAAATAAAATACATGACTTGAACAAATATGAGAGTCAATACAGATTAATTCAGAGACTTGAATTACTGGGATTAGAACCTGAAATCGTTCTACCACTCCTAATAAAAAATAGTGAGTTTGAAACACAGATTGCAAAGCTTGAGCTTTTGTTAAATCAAAACAAAAAGAAGAAAACACTAGCAGAGCTTAATGATACTTATATTAAAAGTAGTGAAAATTATAAAGAAATAGAATCTATGTATTTAGATTTGAAAATTGTAAAGCACATTTCTGAACTGAATGAACCAAGATTTGAATCAATAATTAATCGAATTGAGAAACATCAATCTGCAACAGTTATTTATAAAGACAACCTTGTATTAATTCTTAATTGTTTAAATAGACAAACACAGCTTAAAGATAAATTTAGTGCCGAATTAGAGAGAGTAGGTTTAACATTTAAGCTCTTTCAAATGCTTGTTTTATCATTATCTAAAAATGACAAAGAGCTTTATCAGAAAGTGCAGTATAGAGTCGATAATGACTTTAAAGTTATGAGTATAGATAAGGGGGAGAGTTTAGAAATAACAGCTATAAATTGCATCAGAGGCAGTAGAGCGATTACAGATACACACGAGTCATTTGATAAATCTCATTCAGTGATAAATCATCCTGAAATCTTTATCTTTCAATGTCTGCTCTCATCCGCATTAAAATAAAAAGAGAGCCAATAAAGGCTCTTTTTTATATATATGCCTTTAAGGTTTATTAGATATTCGATTGGTCTTCGTGTTTTTATTAGTATTCGCAGATTTAGGCTCAGGTTTTTCAACATGACATTCTGATTTTAAATCATTTAAAAGATCAGATTTTTCACTTTCTAAACTGCTAAGAACAGTCGGTTTTTCTGGTTTTGATTCTGGTTTTAAAGATGGCTTTTCAGGTGAATATTCATCAAAATCAATGTCGTTATCTAATTCTGGTTTATCTTCATCAAAATCTAAAACACTATCAGCTTCAAGCTGCTCTTCATCAAAATCTAAAGCTTCCTCTGTTACAACAGGATTTGTTGGATGTTTATTTTTCGAAACATCACTATCTAAATCTAGATCATCAAGATTTTCTTTATCAAATTGTTTTGTATTTTTTTCTATGTGTTTTTCTAATTCGGGATCTGATTCTAACGCTTCATCTAGAGTATAAGATCCGTAATCACCGAAGTTTGCAATGTCATCATCAGTTAATTCAGCCGAAGATTTTGTTTCATCTTCTTTTTTATCTTCGAGAGATTGAGTAGATTCTTGTTTATTATCACCAAATTTAACATCATCATTTGTAGCTGTTTGACCTTGTTTGTTATCCTGGCCCACACCTAATTCAACATTGTTTTTAGTCTTAATACGTTCAAGCATTTCTCTAACACTTTGATCAACATCTTTACCCAACGTTATTTCATCGAGACTAAACAAATCTTTCTCTTGAATTAACAAGAAAGCTTGTTCTAAATTATCTAAACTACCATCAACTATCGGAAATTTATCAATGTGTTTAACTTTTACATCAGACAAACATTTAGCAAAAACCAGAGGGCTTGAATAAGGGCTACAATTGGCATTTTTAACACCCTTTTTATTCGATTCAAGACGATAATTTTCAGTTTTTATTGAAGTTTTACCCTCTAAAAAGTAAATGTTACCTTTCTTTTCAAAGCTTTTAAACATTTCATCTTTTGTATCTTTTAAGTATTTTTCACGGTCTATAGATACTTTTAATTCTTCTTCGAGTTCTTCTTTTGATTTTGCCAATATTTTTTTAGCATTAGGTTTTTGTGGTTCAGATGGAAGAATTTCAGTTGAGATATTTTCAACTTCTTCTTTATCAGAGCCAAATTTAACGTCATCAACAACAGGTTCTTCATCTTGCTGTTTATCTAAGTTCTGATCTGTATTTGTTAGTTTTTCTGTATCTATTAAATCCTTTTGTTCCGCACTCATAATATTCTCCTTTTTTTATGACACATATAATATGAATATCATTTTTTAGAGATATTTGAAGAGTGAGTATACAAATAAATTTATAACCATTTTCGAAGTGATTATAAATCGTATTATTTAAAAGAAATTATAGAGTTGGGCTAGTAGTAATAATTTTATCTCTGAAAGTATAATTAATCATAAAACTCTGATTATTTATACTTTTCAACCACTGACTAGACTTAATCATATTCGTATTAAGTATATAATTCTTATAATTACGTTTAAAAGTAACCGATAAACTGGTGAGTTTACTTAACTGAAAATATTGAGAACGAATGTTAATTCCAATATTTTCAAAGAGCATTTTATTCTGAGTATCCGTTAATTGATTATCTTCAAAATGAGAAAGCACTTCATAAAATGAACTTGGTCTTAGCGAAGATAATGTAGTTGTAGTTAAGTCAGAAAGATAAGTTTTACCGTCAGCACCCACACCAATAACTATGTGTGAATATTTAGTTAAACTTGGATTAAATAACGTTCTTAAACCATTTCTATATTCAAGTGTAAGTCTATAGTTTTTCAGTTCACCATTTGCCGAAAATAGATTATTGTGAAGAGTGATAGTTTCTCTATCTGAACTAGAAAAAACACCTGTAAATTCACCTACTGACTTAAATTGATATAATACAGATTTAGTCAATTGAGGGATTAGTAATTTCAATTCTTTAATCGAAATCGTCCAATCTTTTACCAATCCTGATTTTATAACAGTGCATAATTGCTCTGAAAAAATAGGTCTAGCAAGCGGCTTTAATTTAGTTATTGTAAGTATGTAATTGTATAAATCTTGATTGTTTGTTTTTACTGTAATTGTATTATTCATAATTATCTCCCTTTTTAATTTAAATATCATTAAAAGGGGAAATGTAAAGTTTAGAAGTAATAATTAACGCTTTGCAATTGAAATCTAATAGGTTTTATCTTTTTTGAACGGTTTATTGTTCGTGAGTTTCATTCGATTTCAAGAGATTATCAAACAGAGTATCATTCACATATAAGAATGTTCCTACAGAACTTTTTAGAATGATAAAACTTGCTACAAGATAAGCGCAGTACATAAAGATATTTGAAAGTAGATCTTCGAATGAGTTTATGTTTTCAATGATTTCGTAGGTGTAATCAATATGCATAGCTAGCAATAAATCTACAGTCGTATCACAGTCTAAAGTTACATATCCCACAACTACAATTTTCAGGATTCTACCTACAAATTCTATGCCTATTTTTTGTAAACCAACCGAGCTGTGATTTCTAACAGCAACAAATAAAATCATTGGTAAAAATGCAATAAACACTAACAACAGATAAAGATCTTTAAGCACTCTTAACGTTAAATGAAACTTCATCCCAATTACTAGATAGTAACCCAAATAACCAACTGCTAGAAAAAGAGTAGCTACAGGGGCTAAAGCTAGTAATAAGCCTGATCCGTACTTAGTTATAATCAGTGTTGTAAGGACTACATTGCTAACTGTTGAATTTTGTGAGTAGTTTGTATCTTTGAATGAATTATTAACTGATAACGGTACTAAAAGCTTTGAAATATTTTTAGCCGTTTTAGACGTTAATTTTTTAGCTTGTCCAGCGACAAAACCATTAGAATTACTTGTTGAATTATTAAACGTATTAGCAATTTTTATAATCCAGCTCATTTTTATTAATTCACTACTTAAGTCTGTAAATTCTTTACTTTGACTGTTACATTTATAATTATTCTTAATCATTCTAGAGTATTTTAAACAAGTTTTAGCCCTGTAAATTGGATCTATTAAAGATTTCCCCAACTTTGATTTTACAATTTCTTTAGCATTCGGGATAGCCAACTTATTTAAATCAATTAGAAGATCAAAAGGTATGATTTTTCCGTTATGATCATCATCGTGATTCTTTATTTTCACGTTGAAAATGATATTACTACTATGATCTGAATTATCACTGAAATATGGAATAGATACATATTGTTGTTTAAAATTTCTAGAGTCGAAAAGTTGATTAGTGTAGTCAAAATAGCTTGAAAATACGTTGTTCATTGATTTTACGAAAGGGGATAACAAACCTAATCCTCTATAAATTTCTGAATTAGCTCGTGACGTTATTTGAACCGCTTCTGAACAAGCTAAATAACCTGAATTAGCACATAAAGACTTGGTGAAAGAGAGTAAATCATTATATAAAAGCTCAGTGTTTTGATTGCCGAACGGCATAACATTTCTGTTGTTTAAAGCATTATCTGAGAACACATCAGCAGCATCATAATAACTATTACTATATTGAGACTCTAAAAAGTTTTTAGAGGCACACATACTTGATATCTTTAAGTATATATTAAAATCAAGTAACCCCGTACCAGCCAAATTCACATCATAAATCTCTTCGCAATACTCATTTACTGGTTTTGGGAAAAGGTCTTTTTTGTTAAGAATATTCTCTGAATCAGTAAAGTCACTAGATTTGAGATTTTCGAAAACTTCTGTGTAATTAGATACGTTTTTATTAATTTTTTCAGCATGTAAAAACAAAGCTTTAATATAGTCTTCAACCATCTTTTTTTCTTTAACTAAAAGGTCTATACGGAGATTTTCAGCATAACTATTTAATATAGGGTTGCTCTGAATTGTTATTGTATTACTAGCACCACCGAGGAAGAATGTAACTAAATACTCTCCATCTTTGAAAGTAACATTTAAGTTATAATTTTCACCATCAGAAGGCTTGTTTTGATGAAGTAAATATACTTTCAACACTTTAAGAAAATCGTCTTCAAACTCGCGGTGTTTTTCAAGATAGTTGGCACTGTTTACCCTAATTTTCTTAAGCGACTTCTTTTTGTTCGTTTTTTATACTTTCCTTTTCTGGATTCAATGATACTGAGCCTGATGGTTCGCAATTCCTG
>Ga0209826_1000217_pt1 | contig 41392 bp, 46 predicted proteins | sample GOMGulsemesocosm_5_FD_184637 | JGI IMG/M metagenome (GOLD analysis project Ga0209826, IMG submission 184637) | Methane-oxidizing microbial communities from mesocosms in the Gulf of Mexico - GOM15C Gulf of Mexico (SPAdes) (version 2) | ecosystem: Environmental > Aquatic > Marine > Cold seeps...
AAATGAGACGATCAGTAAACGGTCAATCCCAGAAGGGACCATAATCAAAGAGGGCCCGTTGGCTTCTATCTTCGGAGTCAGTCGAGCGCCTGTGCGCCGCGCCCTAAAAATGTTGGAAGAGGCTCGTGTTATTAAGCCAGCCAAGGGTCAGGGTTTCGTCGTCGGCAAAGCGACCGATGGCGAAATTATATCCCTTCAAGAATTGCAATCCATTTTTCTCGATAGCGCTGAGCTGGAGGTTGCCCGCACGCCTGCTTGGGAGAATATTTATGAGAGTGTCCGTCTTGATGTGACAAACTGCCTACCATTTGGCACTTTCCAAATTAATGAATCTATCGCCTGTGAGCATTTTTCGGTTGGTCGAACCGCACTGCGTGAGGCGCTGACTAGACTTCAAGATCATGGGTTGCTAGAAAAATCCAATAGATCCCACTGGATTGCAGGGCCTTTGACTGCGCGCGACGTCCATGAATCGTTCGAAATACGCCGTCTGCTAGAACCTGAGGCTTTTGCTCAGTCCGTCGCACGCGTCGAAAAAACCACCTTTCGGACGATGCTAGAAAAAGTGACTATAGTATTACAAAATCTGGAAAAAACGCCTCCTGAAGCTGTAGAAGATATCGAAAACGATTTGCATCAGGTGCTGTTGGAAAATGCTAAGAACCGGCGTTTGTTAGAAACCATCGACCGTAATCAATTGCCATTTATCGTTAACAGAATATTCCGTAGAAATTTTGGTTTGAAGCCCGATTTGTCTGCGCTAGAGGATCATGCAGAAATACTAAGTCAACTAGTGAAAGACAGATTGGATGTTGCGAGAACGATGCTGGATGCGCATTTGGCTAAAGCAGAAAAAAATACGCTTGCGAAGCTAAGGGTTCTTTCTACTTTGCCCAAACCTGTCACCCCTCCATATCTCATCAACGTGCATTGAGGATACTCTGATGCCTGCTCAAACACTCCGCGTTTTAGGAACCAGCGTTACACTTTTGGATGTGGTGCAAGATCTAGCCCGTCGCGATCTTGATATCAACATTGAATTCGATGTTAGAGGCGGAGTTGAGACCCAACAAAAGGGTATCCTCAGACCTGACGACTACGACATTTACGACCAATGGTTCCACAGCATAGACCTTTTATGGACCGCAGGAGCAATCCAACCAATTCAGTGTGATCGACTTGAATTTTGGGAGGATATTGGAGATCTGACAAAACTAGGATCGTTGAATAACGGATCAGATCTGGGAGCAGGAAACCGACCCATGGATACTCAGTTTGTCCAGGAGGACGGGTCACTGGGGCCAGATGCAATGCCGCGGATCAGCGCAGTTCCAACCGCCTATAACGCGGATTCATTCTCATACGATCCAAAACTCATGCCCACGGCATTGGAGGCAGGATCAGAGAGCTGGGGATGGCTTCTAAGCAAAGAATGGCGTGGAAAAGTGGGCCTGAATACGGACCCATCCATTGGTATTGCAGACATGATTTTGGCCGCTCAAGCGATGGAGCTGGTCGAATTCGAGGATATTGGCAATCTATCGATCGAAGAGATTGATGCATTGGTCGACGAATTGATCCTGCTTAAAAAAGCAGGGCACTTTGCTGGCTTTTGGTCAACGGTAAAGGGGTCCGTTGATTTCATGTTGAAGCGAAAAGGCCGGATTGGTGGCATATGGTCGCCAGCAGCTTCCAAACTAAGAGCAAGAGACTTTCCTGTGCGCATTGCAGCACCGACCGAGGGCTATCGGGCGTGGCACTCCTGCCTGTGCCTTTCTTCACGATTGCCGTCCGAGAAGACAGATGCTGCCTACCAGTATCTGAATTGGTGGCTGTCAGGACGACCTGGCGCCGTATTAGCGCGACAGGGTTACTATTCATCCACACCGGACAAGACCAAGGCCAATCTGTCCGATGCCGAATGGGACTACTGGTATGCAGGAAAACCAGCTAGCGAAGATCTTAGCGATCCGCAGGGCCGTAAAATTATCGAAAAAGGAGCTATCCGAGAGGGTGGATCGCATCAAGATCGCATGTCGAACATCGTGATGTGGAACACTCTTATGGATGAGCAAAATTATCTTGTAAGGCGCTGGAACGAACTTCTGACCGCCTGATAACACGCGAGAATTCACTGCTTAATGAAAGGAAAAACAATGAAAGAAATCAAATGCTCGTTCGGGGTCGATATTGATTCAGTTGCCGGTTGGATTGGCTCTTACGGAGGCGGCGATAGCCCATCGGATATTCAGCGTGGTGTGTTTGCAACCGAGGTTGGTATTCCACGGCTCTTGCGTCTCTTCGACAAGTACGCCTTACCAAGCACATTTTTTATTCCAGGCCATTCACTAGAGTCCTTTCCTAAAGAAATGGAATTGATCCTGAAAGCCGGTCACGAGATAGGTGCCCATGGATATACCCATGAGAATCCGGTCGCTATGACCCCACAGCAAGAAGAAGATGTGCTGGTCAAATCTATTGAACTAATTGAGGGGCTGACCGGCCAAAAACCTCGTGGCTATGTCGCTCCGTGGTGGGAAATGTCGAGCAACACGGCAGCTTTGCTGCAAAAGTACGGTTTTACCTATGATCACAGTCAGGGATATCGCGATTTCCAACCGTTTTATTCACGTGTCGGCGACGAATGGACCAAAATAGACTATTCCAAATCCGCAGCTGAGTGGATGCGCCCAATGATCCACGGCAAAGAGATCGACCTGGTCGATATTGCTGCGAACTGGTATGTGGACGACCTACCGCCGATGATGTTCATCAAAGGGTCGCCAAACAGTCATGGCTTTGTTAATCCACGTGATATCGAGGAACTGTGGCGCGATCAATTCGACTGGATGTATCGCGAAATGGACTACGGCACGTTCTGTATTACGATCCACCCCGATGTAGCCGGTCGACCTCAGGTTCTTCTCATGCTTGAGCGGTTGATTGAGTATATCAACACCCATGACGGCGTAGAATGGGCATCCTTTAAGGATATTACGGATGACTTCCGCAAACGCTATCCGTTTGAAGGTGGTAAGCGCCCGCCCGTCATTTAAAGTTTCCTGGCGCATCCCTTTACTTTTGAACGGGTGCGCCACCAACTCTGAAAGGATAAAGCATGTGTTCGGCTTGTGGATTTCCGCCCTCTGTAGGGCATTGGACAGACGCCGGTGGTCAAACACCCACCGAAAGGTTACGCATCCGTTTTGCACGGGTAGCACTGCTCAATGAACTGCTAAAACCACTCGGCATTGGTGCTCGTGACCTTGGGGCTCAACCCGGCATCCAAGTCTTCAACGGAATGGGCCAGACCAAGCTTTGCCAAACTCTGGAAGAAGCATGGGATCAGGTAGAACTCTTTACCGGCACCCCTTTTGATCCGCTTACCGTTGTCTGATAGCTCATGAATTTCGAAGAAAACAGACTACGCCTGACAATCATTGGTGGCTTTCTCGGCGCTGGTAAAAGCACTTGGTTGCGTCATCAGCTTTTTGAAAAAACCTACGACCAGCCGCACGTCATCGTTAATGAGGTAGCGTCCCATGCCGTCGACGACACGTTGCTCGAAGGCGCGCGCTGTCTGGATGTGCTTGCAGGAGGTTGCGTCTGCTGTGATCAGAAGGAGCAAATGATCGCGCTCTTGCACCGCATCTGCAATGACCGCAGCAGCACGCAGGACACCCCTCAGACTCGCCAGCTTGTGTTTGAGATGAGCGGCGTCGCTGACCCGGGTCAAGTCTTAACAACCATCAAGAACGACCCAATCTTGAACCGCCATATCATATTGGAAGAGATCATTGTTGTCGTTGACGCGCTTCATGGACTTGACCAGCTACGTACTGAACCCCTTTCTCGCCGACAGATCGAAGCGGCAGACCAAATCCTAATCACCAAAACCGACAACTGCGACGAGCAAACACTCGAGACCTTGCTTGCAACCCTCAGACAGGTCAATCCCGCATCTGAACACCGTGCGAGTGTCTTTGGTGTTGAAAAAACGTTACCTGATGCATCCTCCGCCCAACCCGCGCAATTGCCTAAACTGGATGACCTGACCGATGAGCCTCTGTTGTCGTGCTCCCTCAATCTCGATGAGTTTGGAACAAACGGGAACAGTTGGGTAAGCTTCTCTGTTTGGCTTTCGGCGATGCTTCACACTCATGGCAGTCAAATGGTGCGGGTCAAAGGTGTGGTGCGAACACCTGGGGGGCGCTTGCTGTTGCAATCTGTACGCAAAGTCATGCAGGCCCCTGAAATACTTCCTGACCTACCAGAAAGTGCTGAACCATCAAGTGACAACACAATTGTTCTGATTGGTCGCGGCATGAATCAAGAGCGTATCCACAAATCACTCCATCACGTTATTACCAAAGCAGCTAACTGATCACGGACAATACGTTCGTACGGAATTGGCGGGCGACGAAAAGGAAAACAGTTGACCGAACTCCTAGCAAATACCTCAATGTTCGAACTTCTGATGCGGATGATTGCAACCGCCCTCATTGTCGTCTTAGTGGCGACAGCCGTTGGAAAATTGGGACCACTTATCGGCGGTTTGGTCGCCGGACTGCCCATTGGACTTGGGCCGGGTTTCTATTTCCTCATCGGTAACTCATCTACGGGTTTCCTCATTCAAACGGCAACCTTCTCATTGCTTACCTTGAGCGCTACGCAGATCTTTCTGACCACCTATATAGTAACCGCAAGACGAGACTTTCCTATTGTCTCTCTTTTGACAGCAGTTGTCATCTGGGTCATAGCCATCACGGCACTCAACAGGTTCCCAGTGACAACCATAACTGCAGCGGCCCTCTTTGTTGCGGTAACAGTCGCAACGTATCTGATCGGACGTCGGTTTCAGATGCCCAAATCAGAGAATGAAAGAAAAGAAGGATTTCGAATGCTTCTCTTTCGGGCCAGTATCGCGGGCTTGCTCGTGGCCATTGTAACGGCTTCAGCACCGGCACTGGGCGCGGAGTTGTCTGGGATACTTCTAGCCTTTCCAATTGGATACGCCTTAATATCAGTCACCGTCCACGAACAATACGGTACAGCCAGCGTGATCGGCGTACTTCACTCTGCGCTTCTGGGAACAATTAGCCTGGCAACTTTTTGTGTCTCTTTCGCAGTCTTCTTGCAGAACTTCTCTTCCATTATCGCGTTCTTTTTCGGCCTTACAGCTTCGTTAATGATCACGTCCTTAATGGTGCTTAGTTCTCTCATTAGTTGGCGGCAGGCAAAACAAGAATTATGAGATGTCCCGATTTCTGAGACACCTTTGCGTACCATTTTGTTGCCGTACTAAACCCGCTGGCCATAATTATGGCGGATAAGGTCATAGGCCCAGTTAAAGGCGATGGCGTAGAGGAGGAAGAAGATGACGGCGCCAATATCCAGCACCAGGACAGACCAGAAGTCCAGTTTCAGCATCCACATCATCACGGGAAACGAAAATATAATCATTCCCAGCTCGAACCCAGCCCCATGACCAATACGCTTGGCTAAGCTGCGGTTTATTCTGTTAGTGTCGGCAAAATGGTCGAAACCTATATTGTAGATAAAGTTCCATGCCATAGCGATAAGGCTTAAAGAGACAGCAAGCCCTGTCATGGACAGAGGATCTTTTCCTGTAAACATAACAGCTAGCAGAGCGAGTAAAATAAGGGCAATCACTTCAAATAACACCATGTGGAAAATACGCTCTTTGGTTTGCATTCACTAAAACTCCTAAAACAACAATGCAAACTATGATATCTGTATTTCTGAGTATTAAAAGTTATTAACTATCAGAATTGGTGATATGTATAATCTAGAACAGTTGAGAATGTTTGTTGAATCTGCAGAGCTTGGATCATTCTCCGCCTGCGCGCGAAAACTTGGAAAAGTACAGTCGGCAATCAGTCAGGGGATTGCCAATCTTGAAATAGATTTAAACGTCCAGTTATTTGATCGGACTACCCGCAAACCAAGTTTAACTCTGGAAGGTAAGCAGCTATTCGCATATGCAGAGGCTGTATTGCGACAAACAGAAGAGCTAAACACAGCGGTTCATGCAGTTGGTAGAGGAGAGGAAGCCATAATCCGGCTCGCCTTGGACAACGCCCTTTTTGTACCCGCATTAGGGCCGATTTTACGAGAATTTGGAGACGTTTTTCCGGCAACGGCAATGGAGGTTATCTACATCCCCAGTACAGATGTGATCAGCCACATAAAAAAACAAAAGGCAGACCTTGGGATCATGTTTTCTGATTTGTCGTTTAAGCAGGATGTGCAATTGGGTTTCATCGGGCATGTTCCTTTTCACGCAGTATCCAACCCAGCCCATCACTTATCAAAAATTGATGTTGTGAATGTCTCTGATTTGATCCCCCACCGGCAATTGGTATTGCGAGGAGAGATAACAACTGATTTTGATCAAGTGGCCAAAATATCTGCGAAAATCTGGTGGGCAAACAGCTTTCATGCCATCGAAGAAATGGTAAAACAGGGTATTGGCTGGGCCTACATGCCCTGTCACCTTGTGGAAGAAGCCATAAAGAACAAAGAACTTATCCAGCTTCCTTTGAGTTTTGACCATAAACCCTGGAGCCTGTCTGTTGATCTAATTCGCGCAAAAAACCAAAGAATGGGGCACGCACAAAGCTGGTTATACGAAAAACTAACACACCTTCTAGAGTAACCCCTGCGTCTCTGCAACGCAGGAGGCAAGTATAAGGCCTTCTTCTGTTAAGTAACAGGAGAAGGCCATTTTTCATTTAAACAACATTTATTTGCAAATTTCTCCGCTATAACGAAGAACAACAGTACCGGCACCTAAATCAATCAGACCTTTACTTCTAAAACTGCCTTTATATCCTTCAAAACGACCAGATGCTTTTTCAACGTCGTAATCAATTTCCAACATATAGATTTTGTCTTTTCCGGGGATAGCCGTTAGTTTTGCAACATCTTTTGTATTTAGCAATCCCCCTTTATCATTCAAAAAGTAATGCTCCATATCCATTGAAAGACCCATTGCAGTTTCTCGCTGCGCTATAATTGCGGCCCTAGCGCCTCCGGCAAAACTACCTGTCAAGGCACCAACTAGCTCCGTTTCACTAACAGCATTGGCCAACGCCGTCCCACCAAGAGCAATGCAACTCTGGTTAGCTGCTTGCGCGCCAGAGAGGGAGGAGACAAATAGACCTGTAGACAAAACAAAGCCGACTAAAATTTTCTTTAGCATGTAATTTATCCGATCTTGGGCATTTTAAATGTAAAAAGGGGAATTCATATCGCGGCTAGCAGCTTCAGTCCGATTGGCATCAAATACTCTCGTATAGAAAGATGCGTTCATCTTCTTTGCGGTTTTCGGGAATGTTTCCAAAGCGAATTTTTGAGCATTTTCAAGGCTGTCAAATGCATCCACACCACCAAGTGTGTTTGTATGAAGACCACTTAACCATGTCTTCGCGACAAGGCCCGGTGTTGCCTTTAAAGTCGGATTACGTTCTCTCCAAGGCGTCTCCTGAAACGGCACATTCACTTGTACTTCTGTGTAGACGAAAGCACCGGGCTTGCCCGTGGGGGTTCCACCAAAATGAGGCGAATTTAGCCCAAGGCTCGCTTCTTTAACCAAACTAGCGTCAAAAATTCGAGTATTATGCGCGGCACCGAACCCGGCAGCTTCCATTGGAAAATAACCCGTTACAAATTTTTGAGCATTTTCGATGCTGTCAAAAGCATAGAAGCCACCAAGGGAATTGTTATTAACGCCTGAGAACCAAGTTTTATTTATAAACCCTGGCTGTTGTTTAATCGCTTCGTTAATTTTTTGCCAAGGCGCGTCCTCAAATGGGACCGAAATTTGAACTTCTGTGTAAACGAACGCTTTTGTTTGCATTAGGGTTTCCTTTTTCTTTTGAGTAGATTGCGCAAAAACTTCACCGCCGCCAATGACGGCAGCAGCCATAGTTCCCGCGGCAATTTGTGCGGTTGCTATAATCAGGTCTCGTCTCTTCAGGGAGACGTCAGCTAAAACAGATTTCTCTTTCGGGGTATTTGGCATTCGATCTCTCCATTAATGAGGCGACAATTAATTTGATGTTTAGCGAAAAATATTTTATAACGATCGCTATAAACACTATTTAAATAACGATCGCTATATTGTCAATATAAAAAATAACGATCACTATATTTTTATGGAGAAGTAAATGAGCAAAGTGCTAACAAAAAAAGAGCAAACTAAATTGCGCATGCTTGATGCGGCCAGCAGAAGCTTTAGAAGTCACGGCTTTGCAGGCATTGGTGTAGATGGGATCGCAAAAGAGGCGGGCGTAACTTCTGGTGCCTTTTATGCTCATTTAGGATCCAAGAATAAGGCCTTTGAAGCAATATTGATTACCGGTCTAGATGAAGTGATTGAGGGGGTTCCCAAATTTCAAAATGATTTTAAAGGGGAATGGGTTCAAGCCTTTGCAGATTATTACCTCGGCCCCCCTCACATAGAAGACCTTGAATGCGGTTGTGCAATGGCGTCCTTAACGTCAGAAGTCGTGCGATCTGATTCCAAATTACAGTCAATTTATGAACGAAAAATGTCAAAAATTGCAGATTTGATGGCTGAAGGTCTGGCAGAAGGTAGCGATGGGGAGAAAAAAGCCCGTGCTTGGACCATGCTCTCTACATTAATAGGCGGCTTGAATGTTGTCCGTGCCATTGGTGATGAAACTATCGCTCTCAATGTAGCCTCTTCGATTAAATCTGCAGCCGTTAAAGCAGCAGGTAAAACACAATAAAATACCCACTGAATTTCTTTTTTAGCCAGCGCAACATGAAAGCTTTGATACGTCTTTCTCAAAAGTCTGGGCAGCGAGTTTTAGGCCTTCTACTGTTGTGAGGTAGGGAAAAATCATGTCTCCCAACTCGACGAAGGTCATTTGATTGCGGATTGCCAGGGCTGCGGTTTGAATACTGTCTGCTCCTTCTGGCGCTAAAATATGGGCTCCCAGTATTTTTTTGCTATCTGCATCGGCAACAAGCTTGATCATCCCCCGTGTATCGCGGGCCGCAAGGGCGCGAGGGACATATTCTAACGGAAGCACGGAAGTTAGCACCTTATAGCCTGCGGTGATGGCAGTCGCTTCAGTGTAACCAACACTTGCCACTTGCGGGTCCGTGAAGACAACCGCTGGCATAGCCGAATTATCATAACGACGGTCCGCAGCGCTTATCGCGTTTTCCGCTGCGATCTTGGCTCCGTAAGCGGCCATATAAACAAACTGATCATTACCCGTCACATCCCCTACCGCATATATGTCTGATCGCGACGTACGCATGTATTCGTCAACGGCGATGCCCCCGTCTTTGTTTATATCAATGCCACCTGCTTCTAACTTCAGTCCTTCAATATTTGGAACACGCCCGGTCGTAATCAAAACTTGCTCTGTTTGAATGGAATGGGGAACATTATCGATGGTGGTACAAAGGGTTATTCCCACCCCGTCTTGAGAAATCCGACTATAGATCACCCTTTCTAGAACAGAGATTCCTTCGTCACCAAAATAGGTCGCCAAGGCGTCACTAATCTCCGGTTCGGCCTCCGGCAAAAGACGGCTCCTTGTAACAAGCGTAACATCAACACCAACCCGCGAGAGCATTTGGGCAATTTCACAGCCAATATATCCGCCGCCAATAATCAACATGGAACGAGGAAGCTGCTTAAGCTCAAAGACAGTCGTGCTTGTTAGATAAGGCACGTCCTTTATCCCCGGTATGGATGGGATATTCACCCGAGACCCAGTGGCGATGATAACTTTTTCCGCCTTGATCCCTTCCCCCTTTATTTCCAATCCATTGGAGCTAAAGTTAGCGGGGCCTTCCAAATAAGTTACATTTTCGTATTCGGGCAACAAGTCGAGGTATTTTGCTTGTCGTAACTCGCTGACTAATTCGTCTTTTTGGGCGATCATCTTTTGCCATTGTTCAAGTTGCGCTTTTGCTGCAATTCCTTTGAAACGGCTAGCGGCATTGGCGTGATGGATGGCCTCTGCCGCTCGGATCAAAGTTTTCGAAGGAACGCAACCAACATTAACGCATGTCCCCCCTATTGTGCCATCACCGATCAAGGCGACCTTCGCGCCTTTTTCAGCTGCTGTAATGGCCGCCGAAAATCCGGCTGATCCGGCCCCAATCACAGCAAGGTCATAGTCAACGGTTTGCCTGACAAGGTCATCTGCGTCACAACAATTTTTCGATATTTCAGTCATACTGTTAATCCAAATCCGCTTCATTTCCACCGACACTCACAGTCGAGGATTTACGCTGGTGTAAGTAAAACCCATAGACCATCACACAGGCCATTGCACCAACGGTGATACGTATGGCAAATCTGAATTCAAGCCAGAAAACAATCCCTAGCGACCCAATAACAAGGATAGAAATCAGTCCTTTTGGATCAATCCCAATTTTGCCGGATCGCATATATAATCCATAGGCGGCATAGCCTAGGGAGGCATACATAATTGGGAAAAGCACATAATCGATCCAACCGAGCCAAGCAGATAGTCCAGCGGCTCCTAGGATGAGAACAAGTAAAGGCGTGAAACAGCATACCGCACCGATAAGTGTTCCAATTATCCCGGCGCGAAGAACTTTTTTGTCAGCCATTAATTTTCCCTTTTATCATTCCACTCCAAAGTCTGAAGGGTTACTGTAGTGCCTGTAGTAACTACAGGTGCAAGGACAAAAATGCCTCTTCACATCAATCCCATGTCAAGCCAGACCCTTTCTATTGGTGCGCTTTCAAAGAAAACCAACGTGAATATTGAAACTATTCGATATTATGAACGGATTGGCATGATACCACACCCGCCCCGAACCAATGCCGGTCATAGGGCATATGCTCAAGCTCACTTAAAACGTCTTACATTTATAAAGCGCAGCCGAGAGCTTGGTTTCACTCTAAATGAAATTCGCGCCTTATTAGGGCTGGTGGATGGTGATGATTACTCCTGTGAGGAAGTGCGCACACTAACCTTGCAACATCGAGCAGAGATTCAAACGAAGATCAAAGATCTGCAACGATTGGAAGACACGCTCACGCAGATTTCAGACAAATGTGCAGGTGGTAACATCCCTGAATGCCCTATTATCGACGCGTTATATGGAGATTAGGCAGACAATTATCGAGAAGAGTTATTTGTAATTTGCATGTATTTTATCATAGAGGCCACTTTGCTTAATGGCTGCGAGTGCGCTATTGAATTTTGGAACGATTTCTTCAATTCCTGGATAATTTTTGCTGAAACAAAAATGAAAATCATGTTCAGAAGTACGATAGAACTTAAACAGGTTAGTCATACCAAGGTTCTTAATTTCAAAATTCGTAGCCTCTTTGCTTACGTATAAGTAGTCAAATCGGTTGTCACGCAACATTCGGATGGCAGATTTTACATTTGGTGCAACTAACGGCTCTGAGCCGATATCCTTCAAATCTTGTAAGCTAGTATAAGCCCGTATAGATCCGACACGTTGTCCAATAATATCGCTTAGAGATTTGGGTACCGGCCCATTAAAATCAGCTCTTACATAGAATCCATGAGTAAAATGGCTAAGTGGATCCGAAAAGATGATAAAACTCTCCCGTTCTTTCTGATACGCACATGTAAGAATTCCAATGGTATTCCCCTCTTCTGCTTCCTTTAAGGCTCTCTTCCAAGGTAAAAAAACAATATTCGTAGCATGCCCCATTAATTTGAAAACGGCATTTGCAACATCGAAATCAAATCCGTTTCTGCCATTAATCGAAGGATTCATTTCATAAGGAGGAAAATTTTCGGTAACTATTTGCAGCGTATTCGATTTTTCTTGTGCTTGAACAAGGGGAGTAAAGAAACAAAATGTAAAAAGGGCTGTGTATAAAACGAGCAAGCAATTTAAGAACGAGCGATTTGAAATAATTTCTATAGTGAGTAGCTGCTTTACCATAATCTAAATACCAACTGCGTACGAAGTCTCGTTACATATCAAAAATACACGCCATAGCCTAAAAGGTATATACCATAGACTTTTCTAGGGCCCAATTTTAAATCAAATAATTTGTTCAAAATCAATGCCCATTTTAGCAGATTAACTAAAAGGAAGGATATGCTGGAGACCAATTACACCAGTAGGGAACGCATGGCTATTTGCAGCCCTTTGATCTACATTAGTATTGCTTGGCTAACTGTAAAACCGGTAGAAAACACTCAAAATCCGACAATTCTTTTTTTACATTCTTATGTATTTTTAGTTTGATGGATTATATGGAATCGAATGACAAACACTTTTAAAATCTACAAACACCAAGACGTCAATTGTATTTTCATAAAGCACTATGGCGACCTGACCCTAGACAGTGTTTTGGAAAGATTTAAAGGCATAAAAAATCATCCTTTATACCTCCCGCCAACAAATTTTTGCGTAGAGATTTTTGACTGTGAAAACAAACTTACTGAGAGTGATCTCAGGATTATTACAGAATATGTAAACAAACGTGTTTATCTTGGGCAATACAAAAATGCTGTTCTGACCAGTTCAGCCCTCAATAACGGCATTATCCGCATGTGGCAGGCATTCACCGATAACGGGAATGTGACGACCAAAATATTTAATAGTAAAACTAACGATGATCGAGCAGCACTAAGGCAACAAATGCTAAAGTGGCTCGATATTGACTCTGAATTTAAAGTTGACTTCTGGTCTGACGATTTTCAAGCCTCAAAGGAACAATAGCTATCGTTCATTGACAGCCCAAACATTGCCTCCTATAACCGTGCAAGGGTTATGGCCCCTGCCGCTCACGGTTCATTCCATGGTGAAGCCATTGTAATTTTATACATCGCCCCTGATTTTTGTCGTGCGGTAAGATGGTAATGTGAGCCCCATGTAGTATCCGCATCCGAACAAAGAAGGTTTGTGATGTCTAATTCCATTTCTGTCCCTAATATTTCTATCCCTAATATTTCTGTTTTAAAGAAACAAGCAGCCTTGTTGCGGGCTGAAAAGAACCTCCCGGCGCACCCGATAAGCCATAGCCGCGCCTTAGAGTTATTGTCCCATAAATACGGATTTAAAGATTGGAATTGCTTAAGAGCTGCGGCAAAGGCATCGGTGAAAAAATGCCCCGTCTCCATTGGTGAACAAGTATCCGGTCTGTATCTGGGGCAACCCTTCAAGGCACATGTTAAGTCTATTTCAGAAATAGCGATTTCCAATCGCTTCCGAGTCTCTTTTCACTTTAGCGATCCCGTTGATGTTGTGACGTTTGAAAGTTTTTCGTCCTTTCGTCAACGCGTTACTTGTACCGTCAATCACGAAGGTGTCACGGATGAGAAAACTTCAAATGGGAAGCCTCAATTGCAACTGAATATGTAATTTTAAACAAGTGAGGGGCTCTTCCTATAAAGGGTCCCTTGCAAACTACTTCAAATTCAAAAACTGCAAAATAGACCGCACCTGTTTCTCTACATCATTGGTAAAGTCGATTTTCTGATCCACCATTAGGGTTGCCAGCCCATGAACCATTGACCACGCTGCAACAGTTGCCGCGCCTTCATCTTTCAAGTGCCGGACGGCTTTATCGATACAATCATATGCTCGTTGCCCTTCTTTTAGATACGACTCGCTTTTTGAAATTTCAGAGAGAGCATCCCCAAACATTAATTGAAAAAGGGCCTTGTTTTCCATGGCGAAATTAACATAAACCACACCTAACGTCACTAGATGCTCAATTAATCCCTTGGGGTCACCACTCATGGCTTTGGGTTTTTCCAATGCATAACTAAATTGCGAAAACCCATAGGCTGCCACTTCAATAAGGAGCGCATCCTTATTGGCAAAATGACTATAGGGCGCGGCTTGGCTAACGCCCGCCGCCCTTGCGATGGAACGCAGGGACATTTTTGGAATCCCTTCCTCCTCCAAAATCAAAACGGCGGCCTCAATTAGCGCTTCCCGCAAGCCACCATGATGATAGTTCCGTTTTTCTGTATTCATAATCACACTCTTTACAGAATTATCTTTACAGTGTTAAGTTCTAATTCAATCTTAACAATGTTAAGTTTACATAAGGAAATACTGAAAACTAATTTATATTTTGGGATGGAGAGTAAATTGGTCATAGCTGAAAAAACGAATTCCGGAGCAGACTGGCGCGCATTATTAGGAAAAACACTTGAAGAAGAGCATCACTATCAACCTGTCATACAGGGTGCTATTCCAAAAGGATTGAACGGTGTTTTATACCGAAACGGCCCCGGCCGATTTGAACGGGGTAATAAATCCAAGAATAGTTTGCTCGATGGCGATGGCTTAATTCAAGCCTTTCACATTCTTGATGGAAAAGTCAGTTATCAGAACCGTTATGTGAGAACCGAAAAATTTCTGGAAGAAGAAAAAGCCGGAAACTTTTTAAACGAAACATGGACCACTCGTGCACCCGGTGGTTTTTTGAAAAATTTAGGCGCGCCAGACATTAAAAGTCAGGCAGGTATCGTCCCTCATTACCGCAATGGCAAACTTTATGCCTTCGATGAAGTGGATTATCCCTATGTTCTGGATGGTGAAACGCTGGAAACTTATGGGCCTGAGAAAATTGGATCTGGCGCTCTCAAGAATTTCAAAGCCCATACTAAGATTGATGCCAAAAATGGCGACTGGGTTCTGTTCGGTACTGAATTTGGGCGGGTGATGAAGGCCCATGTGATCATACAAGGTGGTAATGGATCTATAAAAAGCCAGTTCTGTGTGGACCTACCGCGCAGCGCTTATATGCACGATTTTTTTGTTACCGAGAATTATGTCATCCTAAACCTACAACCTGCTGGCCTGAACTTGCTCCCTATGATGATCGGCGCGAAAAGCTTCGTCGAAGCATTGAAATGGGAGCCTAACAAAGGAAATCTTCTTGTTCTTTTAAATAAGAATGGAAGTGAAGAACCCATCATAATCGAAGCCCCGACTGCCTGGATGTGGCACAGCTATAACGCCTACGAGGTCAAAGACAAAATTATTGCCGACTTTATTGGGTATGAAGAACCAGATCATTTTCTTGGAAACGAAGCTGCCTTCAAAACAATTATGAAGGGGAATATTGGAACGTCCAATTCCAAAGGGCGTCCACGCCGCTATGAAATTGACATTGCCCGTAAAACAGCGACTGAAACTATTTTGTCGAACCAGTCTTGTGAGTTTCCAATCATTCATCCAGCGAACGGAAGTTACGTCCACTCCAAAGGCTATGCTTCTATGGGAACCCACAACAATATTTTCCACTCTGCGGTAACCAGTCTCGATTTTTCTTCGGGGGCAACAGACAGCTTTGATTTTGGCGACCATATTCATGTAGGGGAAGCTATTTTTGCTGCTGATCCCGCTCATCCGACTGATGAGTCTCGAGGTTGGTTAATGACTGTTGGCCTTGATGGCAATACGGGAAATAGCTTTTTGGCGATACTGGATGCCTCAGCACTTTCAAACGGCCCTGTTGCAACATTACAGCTTACTCATCATACCCCTTTAAGCTTCCATGGTTTTTGGCGAGCGATTTGAGATTGGCGCGCACTTTAAGGGAAATAAAGTGCGCGCCAACTTTTGAAAAATTCTTTTTGTATAAAGGGTTAAGGCAACTTTACCACTCTTGGCCTCTAATCTAAAAACCCTGGTGAATAGTTCGGTAAGCTGAGCCCCTTAAAAGCGTTCAGATAAGCATTAGCCCCGTCTACCGCGTCCTGTGTGCATTCACTCAATTTCAGTTCGTTTGACAGAACTTTCAACACCAGCACTGCCTGATACTCATTCTTGTCCAATTGATTATCACGAGGATTATTGTGGTTTTTATTGATCCTATGCCAAACGGATTTATCCCATTCACTTGCCTTTGTCGAAGGTTCTGGATCTTTTTGTCTATCCTCAATCCATTTCACGGCACGGAAGCAAAAAGGCAACACATATGCCAAAGTAGAAGGTTTATCGCGTCCCCTTCTCCAAAAAACCGCTTGAAAATTAAAGAGTAAAAAATGACTTAGATCATAGCCCATATCGATCAAGCAATCTGCATAATCGAATTTCTCAAGCAGGCATAAACAAGTAATCAAATCTGGACTGATTGGGCTACTTAAAAGGTCCGTGTAACGCTTATCAGCTATTAAATCCGGCCAATCGATGCTAGTGTGTAATCCTTCGTTCCAGCATTGGCGGTTCTTCCAATCATCGGGCCCCGCAAGTTCCATGAACAGCTGAGCTTTCTTTTGCCACTGATTAAGAGATAAGACGTTGTTCAGCGCGTCGTCTAATAGCGCGCGAAATAGATTGCCTTTGATAATTTCTCGTAAATGATATTTGCGTGAGTGACTGATGAAAAATTGCTCGTTAGTTTCATTCACATATGGGATACAAACATCAAATAGATATGATAAACGATCAATAAATTTTTGGCTTAGAAGACCCTTCAGATCAGGAATTAAATTTATAATTGTCATTATGGCGGTCCGTTCGCGCCCGTGTGAATATCCGCGATTTTCGATTGTACTGCACGTATTGGTCAACAATTTATGCCACAGTTGATCTTCGCCTTTGATGGAAGTGCGGGCCTGCTGATCATAAACCCAATTCAATTCGCTTGTTGGAAGTTGCTCTGATAGGATTAAATCAGTAACAGCCCATTTCATTGTAGGGTGAGTGCTAGGATCTCGCGGATCTGTTTTCATAAATTCTCCTGTTCTGTTATCCATAAAGACGATAAGAGGCAGAAAAATGTGACACGCTATCTGGCAGATATAGAGCTATAACGCTCTAAGCTCAATTTCAAAAACCACTGTTTTTAGTTTATGTGAATATTCATAAAAGAAGCCATATCCCTGATGGCACGACGGCCTTCTGGAACGAAATCTGCAGCCAGATGCCATACATGCATGACTTTGGGCCATATATCCAGCTTTGACGAACCGCCCTGTTCGGATATTTTCTGATGGGCACGCCTTGAGTCGTCCAAAAGCACCTCAGTACTTCCCACCTGAAAGAGGATCGGCGGCAAACCGGTTAAATCCCCAAATAGAGGTGAAATATAAGGATTACTCTTGTCATTGTCGCCAGCATAATGCCTGGAATTCCACATCAACATACTGGGCTGAAACAGGGGATCTTTTCGACCATTAAAGCTCATGCTCTCCCCTGAACAGGTTAAATCAGTCCATGGAGAGATAAGAGTTACAACCGCAGGTAAAGGAAGACCTTCTTTTTTAAGGGCAAGCACAAGTGCTAAAGCAAGCCCCCCCCCAGCGGAATCTCCAGCAATAGCTATTTTCTGCGATGAGACACCTGTCTCCAATACATACCGGTAAGCCGACACGGCATCATCAATTGCCGCCGGGTAGGGCGCTTCAGGTGCCAGACTGTAATCAGGCGCAAAAACAGGACCGCCAAACTCTTTTGCGAGCCGAGAGGTTAAAGGACGGTATTTTTCTGGTGATCCCCAAAAATACCCACCACCATGAAAATACAAGCAAACCTTATTCTCATCGGTCCCCTTATAACGAAGCCATTCGCCCGCTAGGTCCTGTTCACGAACAGACGTGATGCTTAATTTCTTAGGCTTTCTGAACCTTCTGCTGCTCACAGAATCCAGTCCAAGCCTTGCCTGTTCAACACTTGTTCCCTCTGGATTTTGTGATTTAAATCGCCTGCGCACAAAGAAATTCACCAGAAAAGACTGCCAACTCATTTTTCACCCCAATTAAGTTAAGCTCTTTTATTTTACACAACGCTACATATTGGAAAGATTTTTTGCAAGAAATGAGGTGGTTGAGTAAGAATTAGGAATTTAGGCAGTCCAAATAAAAAGGCCAAAAAAATTGGCCTTCAAATAATGTGATTATATGTTTCTGAAAAGAAAGATGATTTAGTTTTTCTTACACCGTGTCCCAAGGTCATCGACAAAGCCGGTAATCTCAGAAAGTTCTTTTGCTAAATTTTGAAGGCTTTGCCCTTTATCTGAATAAGGAACAGCATTTTTCTCAGCGACAGTTTCTACAAGCATTTCAAGAGCGGCCAAATTCGCTAGATTTGCTCGATCTCCAATTGTTTTTCTATTCAACTGTGATGGTTTTTCAAAGTCCGCTTTCAGACCCTTTACCAAAGTTTGCAATTCAGCCCGCTGCATTGTCATTCATCCTAATTTAAGGGTATGCCCAAAGCCCGCAAAAATCCCGTTTGAAGTAATACTACGCGAACTTTCTGAACAAATTCTTAATGGGTATTTTTGTAATAAATTTATTAAAATTAACAATAATCTCGTTTTTGAAAATAAGTTCTTAATCATTTTAATCCAGTGTTCTTCACAACAAAACATTGGGAGCGCATAGGAACCGTATAAATGGTCCATGTGCATTAGGGGAAAAACATGCACGACACAGAGGATAACAACCGCAGGGAGCACAAGAGAATTCTTGTGTCAAATCCAGCTACTGTCGAAAGTGATGGCGATTCTTATTCTGGGCGCATTCTTAATATATCAGCTGGCGGTGCGGGCATTAGTATGGACGTTCGCCTTTTAGACGACACAAAACTTACTGTAAATATCGAAAATGTTGGCATGATCCCCGCAAAAGTAGTTCGGCAAATGCAAGATGGCGTTGGCGTAAAATTCGAAATTTCTGAAGAAAAAGAACGACGTTTTATAAAAAAGATCACCGAAATTGTTGACAAAAAACGCATGGAAGCCACGGCAAGCACGTCTTAAGTCAACATGAAATTAAGACTATTAATAAATAGAATCCAAATGGCCTGCTTTCCCATTTTCGGAACAATTTCGAAATATCGAGATTTGACTGCTGTCGGTAGTTTAGGGGGAGTTATCCCCCTTGTCGGCCTGCATTAAGGACTTGTCGGGCATCACGGTAGAATGCTTCTGCCGTCTGCCACTCTTCCCGTAATTGAGTCAGTGATTTGCCTTCGTCACTTGCCTGACTTTCTGCATCTTCTTGAAAGTCCTGGAGAGATTCAAACCCTGCCTTTGCGGCTAGTGCAAAACCTTTTTGGATGTATATGTTTCGCATTGTTTCTACCCACTTTTCAATATCGTTGACATTCTCTTGCGTTATTTCCATATCCCTGTTCTCCAAAACTGTATATTTTTGCTAATAAATTTAAACTGAAACGTGTTATTAACCTTGCTTTCGTAATACTGAAAATTATAAATAAGTTATCTGAATTTACTTGTTTTCGATTTTCCGCCACAAAATTTGAAACTTTGATGATCCATAACTGAGTATAAGGTTAAACAATGACGTCGCTGACGCCACAAGAAATAATGACAATGCTGGATATGCATGGCAAATGGCTTAGATCCCCTAAAGAGGGTAAGCAAGCTATTTTTCGACAGCAAGATTTCTCTGGTGCAAATTTTGAAGGCGCAAAATTACAGAAATCTGTCTTATCGGGCTGTAGGCTTTCGCGCGCAATTTTGCGCTCTGCAAATTTAATTTCCGCAGACTTGTTTGCAGTTGACCTTACAAAGGCCGATTTAACAAATGCTCTTCTTATTCGTGCCGACCTTCGGGGCGCCGAGTTAAAAGGGGCGCGATTAAATGGCGCAAATTTACAAGAAGCCGATTTTCGCGGTGGATCAATGATCTTGGCGGGGGGTAAAACCGTTACATTTGGATCATCCGATCTTAGTAATTCAGACATGGAAAATGTTATTGCAGAAAAAGCTAACCTGACAGGAGCAAACTTGTCCGGAGCTTTTCTAACAAATGCAAATCTTGCATATTCTCAGCTAACGGGAGCGAATTTAAGTAATTCTCAATTGAAGAATGCAGCCCTTTTGGGAGCTGATATGGCGGGATGCGACCTTTCCAACTCGAACCTGACAGGAGCCGACTTACAAGGCGCTAATCTGGCCGGAGCTAATGTGGAAGGCTGTGACTTTTCAAGCGCTAATTTACGAGGTGCTAATTTGGAAGGCATCGACCTTGCGAAGGCAAAATCCCTCGAAACACACGAAGAAGAGACCTCCGCAACCAAGACAACGCCCTTACCCCCAAGCTTACAATCGATCTTGGAAAAGCATTTTGATTGGGTTGCCTCTAGTGGTGGCAGAGGAGAGCGGGCAAATCTAGCGAATATGGATTTGTCGAATATGGATCTCAGTGATTGCGCACTCAGTGGTGCCAATATGCGCGGTGCCAATTTGACCAAATCCAACCTTCGCGGCGCACAAATGGTTATGACAGACATGTCTCATTGCAAGATGACGGGCATAAATTTGTCTCATACAGTTATGGAAGGCGTCAATCTGACTCATAGCAACCTTTCCAAAGCGAATTTGACAGGGGCCATGATAACAGCCGTTGATTTAAAAGGGCCGAACAATGAACCTATCGGGAAAAAGTGGCCTGCCAACCTGGCAGCTGCAAATTTCTCGGACGCAAAACTGAATGATGCCGATCTAACAGAAGCAAATCTTATAGACGCCAACTTTATCGGTGCCGATCTTTCTGGAGCTATCCTTGTTGGCGCCGACATAGAAGACACTAAATTTGACGCCAAATAGGATCTTTGGTTCAAAACAATACGATCAATTGAATCAGCTGATTTTTAGGTCTTGTACACCGCGATTACATTCATACACATGAACGAAATACCCAGCCATGGGATTGCGGTCTAAATACTCCGCCAGATAATCCCTACAAGCAATACTTGCATCCTGTATACGATACTGCCAGAGAGGCTCCATAGGGCCTGTTTGAGTATCGCTGTGCGGCACACTGATTGAACCACCCCATTCAACGTTAAAACCGCTCAAATAGTTTTCTGCATAATGACGAAACACAGAAGCTTCATCAATTCGAATGCCCGCTTTATTTTCAAAGCACAAACGTAAATCCATTTTAGCCTCGACCTCTCGTTAATGTTCAACTTCCACGTAACGGGGTAAGTATAGATACACTTTGGTCCCAGTACCAACGTCACTCTCAATCCATATGGTACCTCCTGATTTTTTTACAAACCCATACACCATACTGAGACCAAGACCTGTTCCTTTGCCCATATCTTTTGTCGTGTAAAAAGGCTCAAACACCTTTTCAAGGACTTCTGGCGCGATCCCAGACCCATTATCCCCAATCATGAGGCATGCATATTCCCCCTTGGGCAGATCCTTAGGTTTGACATCCTGTTTTATATTTTCATTTTTAAGTGAAATGCTTAAACAGCCCGCATTTTCCATAGCATCTCGTGCGTTAATGATTAGGTTCAAAATAGCATTGGAAAATTGATCTGGATCGACAAAGCAAGTCCAGACACTCTCAGTTAAGTCCTGACGAATACTAATACCATCCCCCATAATACTATGTAGGATACTCTCCATTGCCCTTAGCTGCGAATTCAGATCAATTGGGGCTGGTGTCAAAGCCTGTTTTTTTGAAAACATAAGGAGCTGACTTGTAATGCCTGCGCCTGACTTCGCCGCAAAAATAATATTCTCCAACTTTGTGTTCGTCTGCCCCCTCTTTTTTTCAAACTCTTCCGCCAGAAGCTCCGCATTTCCCATAATAATAGCGAGAAGGTTGTTAAAATCATGGGCAATGCCGCCTGTCAGTTGCCCCACGACCTCCATCTTTTGAGATTGCCTCAATTGGTCTTCAAGATCGGTTCGAAGGGTTATATCCCTACCAACACCGCGATATCCGAGAAATTCGTTGGAATTTGAGAAAATCGGTTTTCCCGATATCTGCCAGCGGCGTTTGTTACCGTCTGTCCGCAAAAAGGTATAAGAAAAGTCTTTGAAAGAGCGCCGTTCTTCAAGGTCCTGAATATGCTCTCGCCACATAAGTAGATCTTTATCGCATGTTACAAGGTCGGTACGGCTCAACCCAAGCATGTCGTCCATATCCATACCCGAATATTCGCTTGCTGGATTTGAAATAAAAGTGAAACGCAATTGACTGTCCGTTTCCCAATACCAATCGGAGGCAGCCTCGGCAAAACCTTTAAACCGCTCCCTACTTTGTTTTATCGCTTCTTCAGCCTCAACTTCGATTGTGACGTCTTGTTGAATAGCAATGTAATTGGATATGGTTCCATCAGCTCTTTTTACCGGGGAGATTGTTTCTTGGCACCAGTATAAATCCCCATTTTTCCTTTTATTATAGACAGTGCCATTCCAGCTAAGTCCATTTTTTATTTTCCCCCAAATTTCAGCATATTTGGCCGCACTTGTCCTGCCTGAGTTAAAGAGAGCCGGCGTTTTTCCATAACATTCATCACGACTAAAACCAGTAATGGCAGAGAAACCGGGATTTACGTATTCAATAAAACCATCCGCATCGGTGATGAGTACGCCGTTAGGAGAATTTTCAACGGCTAGTAAAAGAATCCCCAATTCTTCGCTTTTCTCATCTTTCTGTTTCTCTTGAAAAACAAACTTACCAATTCCGCGGTGCCCTGTATAACGTCCGGCGGCGTCGAAAATAGCCCGCGCAGACAGAAGCATATTTACCTGCTGCGGCCCCTCATCAGACACAACGAAGTTCAAATCTTTGAAACCTTCCCCAAAGGATAAAAAATTTTTGAGCCGGCTAATTGAATTTCGGTTTTGTTGCGGTGATTCCAAATGTAATTTTTCGAAAACATCCACAAACCTAATTGCATCTACATTTTGGCCGAGCTTATTTAACTGTTCTTCAAATATATTGTTTGAATAAGTCAGGCCCTGATCTGCATCTACCTTCCACAACCAATCAGATATCAGATCCCGAAAATCTTCCAACTGAATTTTTCTTTCTTCTATCAGTAAATTCAAATCATCCCCTTAGCCGGCGAATTCTATTTGTTAGTACCGAGCAGAAAGCCCGCAGTATTATTTATTAATCGCCTTTAGGGTTATTTTGCACCCCTAACACAGGGGAATGTTAGAGCAATAAATTTACAATTTAAATAAAAATAACAGATACTTAACCACAAAATGGACATATACTTACATCAAAAGATGTAAGCTTTTGAGATATCTCTCCTGAAAGAGGCTTATCACTCTGGATACGTGTTTTGTACCATTGCCAATTGGGCATAATTATTAAGGGTTACTTGCATCTGATGCATGATGTGAAACAAGCTTCGACTATCATGAGTAAATCTTGAAAAATGCAGTTATAAGGAGGATAAAAAGAGACTATCGCCTTCCTTCAACGAAGGAAGGGATGGCATCCCCTAGGAGAATCGAACTCCTCTTTCCAGGATGAAAACCTGGCGTCCTAACCGATAGACGAAGGGGACACACCGTGTCGCTGGAAGAGGATTTAATGGTGTTCGAGGCAGTTGGCAAGAGAAAAATAACAACTTTTAAATTTTTTTTTCAGAAGCCTATCCAACATGGCAGAAACGCTCCTTTATCAGGAAAGCCTTATAGCATCTTCTATCAGAATTTGAGGTGATGTATTTCCCTTCCAAGTATTCTTTCTTAAATGACCTGCGATATGAAAACTTGCCCCTTGATGAGAAAGCAGCGCGTCGCCCAGTGGCGTCTCTAAACTTCTAAAACAAATGCCGGTAAGACGGCCTCTATTTCCGCTTCCCGTCAGGATGCAACGCACATGATTTTCTCCAACAATACTTGCTGACACGATCCGCGCATTAGAGATCACAAATCTGGGCTCAGGATTCCCAGCGCCAAAAGGCCCAGCCATCTCCAATTGAGAGATTAAGTCCACTGTTGCGCCTTCAACGCTCAACGCACCGTCAATACCAATGCTAGCGCCTTTAACGGCCTGCGATACATCATCAGACAATCTTTCGTTCAGAAAATCTGTAAAGGCTCCGAGTTTCTCACGATCAAGTGTAAGACCTGCGGCCATAGCATGGCCACCACCTGCTACAATTAGCTCTTTATGGCGGGCAGCCCCAATAGCAGCACCAAGGTCCACACCGGGAACAGATCGGCCAGATCCCTTCCCTTGCCCATCCTCCAGTGCAATAACAACCGCTGGTCGCTGATAGGCGTCTTTTAGGCGACTGGCAACAATTCCGATAACACCGGGATGCCATCCCTCCCCCGCAACCACGAGAACTGGATCAGTTCCTTTTCCAGATTTTTCAGCCATCTCCATAGCTTCTTCAGTAACGGAAGCCTCAATGTCTTTTCGTTCCTGATTATATTGATCAAGATATTCTGCCAGTTGCTGGCATTCTGCCGGATTGGTACTTGCCAAAAGTTGCGCACCATACTCAGATTTTCCAACACGTCCCCCGGCATTAACCCGAGGCCCCAGCAAATATCCAAGATGGTAGGTCCCCGGTGCCTCATCCAGTCCAGCCACATCACCCAAAGCCACAAGCCCAGGGTTAGTACGCCTCGCCATCACCTTTAATCCTTGAGCAACGAAAGCCCGATTAAGTCCGACAAGGGGAACAACATCACACACTGTACCAAGGGCAACAAGGTCAAGAAATGCCATCAGATTTGGGGGTGTTTTATTGCCAAACCAGCCGGCTTTGCGTAAATCACGATGAATTGCGACGATAAGCAGGAAAGTAACTCCTACAGCAGCAAGATAAGTAAACTGTTGAGATTCATCGTGGCGCTTTGGGTTTACGACAGCCGCCGCAGTCGGCAACCTCGTCTCCGCTTGATGATGGTCGACAACCACAACTTCCAAGCCAATATCTTTAGCGTGATCCAACGCATCAAAAGAGACAATGCCGCAGTCAACAGTAATGACCAAGGACACCCCTTTTGATTTCAAATAATCAAAAGCACCGGTATTGGGGCCGTACCCTTCTTTCATTCTATCTGGAATATAAATTAAAAGCGGCACACTAAGGCTATCGCAGAAACGCTTAAGCAACCCCGAAGAGGTTGCACCATCCACATCATAATCACCAAAAACGGCTATATTTTCTTTATTCTGAATTGCAGCAACAATGCGGCTGGACGCGGCATCCATGTCTTTAAAACTGGATGGATCGGGCATCATTTCGCGGAGTGTAGGGGATAAATACTGTTCAGCCTCATCAAGGCCGACATCACGGCCCGCCAAAACCCTGCCAATGATATCTGGGACGCCTAACCGCTGAGATAGAGCGAGGCCCAAACGATCATCAACCGACCGGGGTCTCCATCTTTTATCTTTGAGTGAGCTTTCAACACCTAGAAATGCGGGGACAGACTGCTCACTCATGATATTTCCTTAAGCTTTACGCGCGATGATCGCCACGAACATGCCGTACAGTACCTGTGTGGGATCTCATCACAAGAGATTCCGTGCGAACCCGGCCTGCGACCTGCCGGACACCTTTAAGCATTGAGCCATCGGTCACACCACTTGCGGCAAAGATAACGCTTCCAGACGCTAATTCTTCAAGATTGTAAGTGCGCTTCAAATCAGTGATACCCCATTTGGCTGCGCGGGCTTTTTCATCTTCATTACGGAAGACAAGACGGCCTTGCATTTGGCCACCAATACAACGGAGGGCCGCGGCCGCAAGCACACCTTCAGGTGCTCCGCCTGTACCAACATACATATCGATACCAGTATCTGGCGTTGCTGTTGCCATAACGCCTGCAACATCACCATCTGAGATCAATGTAACACGAGCACCGGCTTCGCGAAGACTTGCAATGATTTCACCGTGACGCGGACGATCTAGCACACAGGCCATCATCTGGCTCACTGGGATGCCTTTAGCTTTGGCGACTGCTTTGATATTTTCGCCTGCTGACAAATCGATATTAAGGATACCTTCTGGCAATCCACCGCCAACAGCAATTTTTTCCATGTAAGTATCAGGAGCGTTCAAGAAGTTACCTGATTCTGCAAAGGCGATAACTGCCAAAGCATTCGGGCCGCCTTTTGCAGTCAGTGTTGTCCCTTCCAAAGGATCAAGAGCGATATCGATTTTTGGACCATTGCCTGTTCCAACCTTTTCACCGATATAGAGCATAGGCGCTTCATCCCGCTCGCCTTCACCGATTACGATCGTGCCGTCAATATCAAGATCGTTCAGCGCCGTACGCATCGCATCCACAGCGGCCTGATCCGCAGCTTTTTCATCACCGACACCAACAAGAGCACAAGCGGCACGGGCAGCTGCCTCGGTCACACGAACGATTTCAAGGGTGAGTTTTCTATCTAATTTAGATATTTCAGACATTTTCTTCCATCCAACAAATAGGAAGCCGGCACTTACGCCGACTAATATAATTTATAATTTTGCAATTCTGATCATGCGCGGTGTCCCACAGTTGTGATCAAATTTTTCAATTTTTGCGAGAGCTTTAACAATCGCGGCTTCTTTCACCTCATGGGTTGTCAACACAACAGACACCGCTTCTTCTGGTGACCGCCCCCGTTGCAACAAACTCTCAATAGAAATTTCTTCATCCCTGAAAACCGCTGAAATATCAGCGATCACACCCGGACGATCGAATACGTTTAAGCGAACATAATAACAGCCGACATGCTCTTCGACGGCAACTTTCGGAATATCTGTCATTTTATGAACTGGAATGCCAAATGTTGGGCAAGTCCGTCCCGCCGCGATATCAACAATATCAGCAACCACAGCAGAGGCGGTTGGGCCTTCTCCCGCGCCGCGCCCTTCATAAACAGTATTATCAACAAAGTCACCTTCTGCGACTACAGCGTTGAAAACACCGGATACATTGGCAATTGGGGTATCGTTTCTGACCATACAAGGATGAACACGTTGTTCTATACCCTTGTCAGTTTTACGAGCAACGCCAAGCAAACGAATACGGAAACCAAATTCCTTGGCAAAAGCAATATCCAGTGCCGAAATTTCGCGAATACCTTCGATATACACGCTATCAAAATCAACTGGCGTTCCAAAGGCAAGGCTTGTCAGAATTGCAAGCTTATGAGCTGCGTCCACACCATCAACATCAAAACTTGGATCCGCTTCGGCATATCCCAGCGCTTGTGCATCACTAAGAATATTATCGAAATCCCCGCCGGTCTCTTCCATTTCAGTCAAAATGTAATTGCATGTTCCGTTGAGAATTCCATACACACGACTGATAGCGTTTCCTGCAAGCCCTTCGCGCATCGCTTTCACGATAGGGATACCACCAGCAACCGCGGCTTCATAATTAAGGGACACCCCTTTATCTTCAGCGAGTGTCGCAAGTTCAGTTCCATGAACAGCAATAAGCGCCTTATTCGCAGTAACAACAGACTTACCAGCATTCAGTGCAGCCTGACATAAGTCATTCGCTACACCGTCGCTGCCGCCGATAAGTTCAACCACCAAATCAACATTCGGATCCGACGCCATATCCGCAGCATTGTCATACCAAGTCATATTATCGAGTGAAACACCACGATCTTTCGTCCGATCACGGCCTGACACGGCTGTAATTTCAAGATCCTGACCGCATCGGTCACTTAATAGCTGGCCGTGTTGCGCAAGGACTTTAATAACGCCAACGCCAACTGTACCTATACCTGCAACACCGATTTTCATTTTTTTAGCCACTATTTTTTTAAATTAAAAGCCGCCAGATGTTTATCTGCATCTGCCATAAATTTTTTCACATTTCTGCACGCTTGCCTAATGCGTTGTTCATTTTCCACGATTGCAATACGCACATATTTATCACCATGTTCCCCAAAGCCCAAGCCCGGCGCAACGGCAACACTGGCTTCCTTCAACAGCAGTTTTGAAAACTCTAAACTGCCAAGGCTTGTAAAAGGCTCAGGAATTGGCGCCCATGCAAACATCGTCGCATCAGGTGACGGGATATCCCAACCAGCAGCAGCCATACCACTTATCATGACATCTCGGCGAGAGCGGTACATGTCACGTGCTTCCTGCACACAATCTTGAGGACCATTCAAGGCAGCTGTTGCCGCAACTTGAATAGGCGTAAACGCACCGTAATCCAAATAAGATTTAATTCGAGTAAGCGCCCCGATCAGCTTTTTATTACCCGTTGCAAAGCCCATGCGCCACCCGGGCATGGAATAAGTTTTCGACAAGGACGTAAATTCAACGGCAATATCTTTAGCCCCTTCAACTTGCAATATTGAAGGTGGCTTCTCATCTCCGAAGTAAATTTCTGCATAAGCCAAATCAGACAAAATATACATGTCGTGTTTTTTGGCATAATCCACAACTTTTCGGTAAAATTCGAGATCCACTGTCATAGCAGTTGGATTGGACGGGAAATTGAGAATCAAACAAGTAGGGCTTGGAATGCAATGGCGCATCCCCCGCTCTAACGCTTCAAAGAAATCAATGTCTGGTCCCACTTCGAAATGACGCACCACAGCCCCAGCAATAATAAACCCGTATGGATGTATGGGGTAGCTTGGGTTGGGAGACAAAATAACATCGCCCGGCGTTGTTATGGCCATCGCAAGGTTGGCTAGCCCTTCCTTGGAGCCCAATGTGGCAATAGTTTCTGTATCAGGGTCAATTTCAACACCAAAGCGGCGCTTGTAATAAGCGGCATTAGCTTTTCGTAGGCCCGGAATTCCGCGACTTGTTGAATATCGGTGCGTCCGTCCATCTTGCACCGTTTCAATAAGTTTATCGACAATATGCTTTGGAGTTGGGGTGTCTGGATTCCCCATGCCAAGATCAATAATATCTTCTCCTGCCGTTCGCGCCGCTGCTTTCATACGATTAACTTCTTCAAATACGTATGGGGGCAGTCGTTTGATACGGTGGAATTCGGGGTTCATAGGCCGTTTCTCTTATTGCTAATGCATTTGTGCCCGACGCTTCAAGGATCAAAGATACAATGAATTCACCGGGCAGGTTGCGATGGTTTATTTATACGATGTTAAACTATTTTACGAGGAAGATTTCTGTGCGACGGTTTTTTGCTTCCGCACTTGGCATTGCTTCGCGTGTGATCGGTGACCTGTCGCTCACAGATTCCAAAATAACTTTATTTGTATCCGCGCCCATTTTAATCAAAGTCGCGACAACAGCGCTTGCACGTTGTTGTGACATTCTAAGATTCACGAGCATATGGCGATCTTCTGGTAACTCTCGCGTGCGACTCGATGCATGCCCGACAACCCGGATGAATGCTCCAGTTTGTTTTTGAGCTTGAATGAGTTTCCCAAGCTTAGCACGATCTCCAGCCCCGATACGAGAAGAACCGGTTTCAAAATAGATAACGGCATCAGGCTGCGCACCACTTACTGCCGGAACACCATAGGCGCCACCTTGGGCCGAAACACCGCCCACATTGGCACCATACCCAGTGGCAACTGGATTATTATAAGTATCACGTACAATCGGCGATACAGTGACAGCAGAGGGACCTAACGGTTGAGCCGGATAGGATTGAAACTGCATATTCGCAGGCAGACTTGTTGTTGTCGCAGCGGAGGCTGCTAGTTGCTGCTGGAATACGTTATTCACACCTGTTCCACTGATAACGGTTGTTCCAGTTCCCGGCGCAATCCTCGAATAAGCTTGCTGCGGCGTTGTCACCGGTGCTGCATTAGGCATTAATTTTACACCTGTGCTGCTCTGGGATACTTGCGGGATCTGCCCTACCGTCGACGTTTGTCCAACCTGACTAGTTTGCCCGATAGACGGAACAGAAACAGGTTTTGGCACTCCTACGCTTGGGATTTGCACTGGGCTTGGAATTGGAGCTGCAGCAACATTAGATGCGGGAACCGCAGGAACTGCCGGCCCTGTTGGCGCAGAAGCTGCGGCTTGAGGCAAAACAACTGGTGCTTTTGGCTTTGGCATCGCTTGAGGCACCGTATCAGCCCGGAGTTTTTCATCTGTATATTGAGCATTTTCACGGTCAGCTTTTAGACCTTCAGTGATATCATTTGCTTCTTGAATAGAGACATTTTTACCCGCTTCGTCAGGAACAGAACCTAATGCCGGATATTCGTCTTTGGGCTGCTCTATCTGAGAAGGACGGGAAACTCCGCTACTGTCCCCATCAAACCATTCGGTGGGGTCGGCCCAATCTGGCGTCGAGCAAGCAGAAATTGCTAGCATTGCTGCCATAAGTGCTGCTTTTGACACCCCGTTTTTCACGCCTTCAAGGTCCAGTAAAGTGGAAATCTGTAATCTCACCATAATCGTCGCCCGTAGCCTGCATCTTAAGTAATGGGGTTTCAACAAAGCCAGATTCAAATACTCACGAATCCCTGCCGCCCCGAATTAATTCCGAACAACTTAAAGCATATAGGCGACATTTCCGCAATCATTTCGAGAAGACAGGCAGAAATTGCTGAAATATTCCACTTTTCTAGTGTGCATACTGCAATTTTTGTTAAACTGATTGGAGTAAGTCAGGAACAAGGCCTAACCTATGGGGTACTAAGGTGCTGGACAAAAAAGACTTTCAAGACATTGGTAGTGGATCAAACGACGCACAAGAACTTGCCAATAACCTGATCAAAATTTCGGAAAAAAGCCAGAAATTGATCAGCGAGTTCTATAGCAAACAAAAAACGGATGAATTTGATCCCGATCCCTTCAATATTGGCGGCGCCTTTCTCGACTTGGCAAAGCATATGTCTGAGGATCCCTCCAAACTTATCAATGCTCAGACGGCCCTCTGGCAGGGTTACATGGATATCTGGAAGAACATGGCTCAATCCATGGGGGATCAGACAAGCCCACCCAGCGCAAAAAAAGTTAAAGGGGATAAAAGGTTCCGTTCGGAAGAATGGAGCAAAAACCAGATTTTTGACTATATAAAGCAAACCTACCTGCTCACATCCAACTGGGTTAATGACACCGTTGCAGATGTCGATGGCTTAGATGAGAGCGCACAAAAAAAGGTGAATTTTTATACAAAACAATTCACCGACTCTCTTTCTCCCACTAATTTCTTTTGGTCCAATCCTGACGTTTTAAAACGCACCATGGAGACAAAAGGAGAGAATCTCGTTCATGGTTTGGAGAATATGCTCGAAGATCTCGAAGCCGGCAAAGGTCAGTTAAACCCTCGCATGGTTCCAAAAGACGCTTTTGAAGTGGGAAGAGATCTGGCGATTACACCGGGTAAAGTCGTTTTTCAAAATGACATGATGCAGCTTTTGCAGTTTACTCCGACGACAGATAAAGTGTTCAAGAAACCATTGCTGATAACGCCCCCCTGGATTAACAAATACTACATCCTTGATTTGCGTCAGGATAATTCCTTCATCAAGTGGTGCGTTGATCAGGGTTACACAGTCTTTGTGATTTCGTGGGTAAACCCAGATGAGTCTTACAGGGACCGTACTTTTGAAAGTTATATGTCCGAAGGCATCCTTGCAGCCCTTGATGCCATTGAGCAAACAACTGGCGAGAAAGAGGTTACCGCCATTGGATATTGCATCGGTGGGACGCTCATGTCCGCAACCCTCGCCTATCTTGCGGCCATAGGAGAGAAACGCATTACTGCCTGCACTTTCTTTGCAGCGCAGATGGATTTTGAAGATGCGGGAGAATTGTTGCTCTTTACCGATGAAGAGCAAATTCAAATGATTGAAAAGAAAATGGAGTCAGCCGGTTTTCTGGAAGGTCGGAATATGGGCACCACATTTAACATGCTCCGTTCCAACGACCTCATTTGGTCTTTTGTCATCAACAATTATTTAATGGGCAAAGACCCATTCCCGTTTGACCTTCTTTTTTGGAATTCTGACACAACAAACATGCCGCCAAAGATGCATAGTTTCTACTTGCGAAACATGTATCAAAAGAACTTACTTCAGCGCCAAGGCGGGCTTACTTTAGGCGGACAAGCCATTGATTTAGCAAAAGTGACAATCCCGATTTTTGTGCAGGCAAGTAAGGAAGATCATATAACCCCCTTCAATTCAGCTTTTAAAGCCACAAAATTAATGAGTGGACCGGCTGAATTCATGCTTGCGGGGTCTGGACATATTGCTGGGGTTATTAATCATCCTAACGCCAAGAAATACCAATACTGGACCAATAGCTCCAAGAAAAACTATGTGACTGCCGATGACTGGCTTGTTGATGCAACAGAGGCTCCAGGATCGTGGTGGCCTCATTGGCATAAATGGCTTTCAAAGAAATCGGGCCCGAAAGTGGCGGCACGAGATCCCTCAAAAGGAAAATTAAAACCAATTGAAGATGCACCGGGATCTTACGTAAAAGTCATCGCTAAAATGGCTGAATAGAATTGAGCTGGGAATTAGGCTTTTGGCCTATTTCCCCGCTGCTTTATATACTTGCGCAAGCTCAGCATAGTGCTTCGCGCCACTGGTAAGGTTTTTCATTTCCTCTTCAGACAAATCACGAAGGTGTTTTGCAGGCGAGCCGCCCCAAAGTTGTCCTTTCGGCACGCGTTTGTTAGGGGTCACTAGAGCTCCAGCTGCAACCATCGCTCCGCTTTCAACAACAACGCCATCCAGCACAGTCGTTCCCATTCCAACAAAACTGCCATTTTCCAAGATGCACCCATGGATAATGCAGTTATGCCCAACCAGCACGTCATCACCGACAATCGTCGGGTGGGTTCCGTTGGATACGTGAAGAACTGTTCCGTCCTGAATATTACTGCCTTTGCCAATGCGAATGTGATTCACATCTCCGCGCACAACACAATTGAACCAAATGCTGGAATTCTCTCCAATAACAACATCACCGATCACGTCCGCTGAAGGCGCAATAAAGACGGTCTCATCAATTACGGGAGAGACCCCTTTAAAGGCAATAATATTTGTAGTCATGGATTTTCTCTTCTTTTTTTATGGAAAAAGTGGCGCTTGTTCCAGCCCAAGGGTTTCATCGAAACCAAACATCAAGTTCATGTTCTGAATAGCTTGACCACTAGATCCTTTTACCAAATTATCAATTGCGGCAATAACCGTCGCCCGGCCAGGAATACGGTCAGCAAAGGCACTTAGAACAACGAGATTCGAGCCCCGAACCATTTGTGTCTGCGCAATTGCACCCTCTTTTAACACCCGGACAAACGGTTCATCAGCAAACACCTTCGTGAATTCTGCATTCAAGTCTTCCGCTGTCGCATCGCCCAAAAGCTTCACATGGCAGGTTACAAGTTCCCCCCGGCTCATTGGCACAAGATGCGGAACAAAATTCACCCGAATATCATCAGCATCAACACCTGCAGATTTAGCAATTTCCTGCTCAATTTCTGGGGCATGACGATGGGCTGCTATACTATAAGGACTTAAGCCCTCACCGGCTTCGCTAAACAGCGTATTTTGCCTTAACCCACGACCAGCACCGGTTACACCAGATTTAGCATCAATGACCAAATCCTTCGGATCAATCAATCCTGCTTTCACCAAAGGTTGCAACGCAAGTAATGTCGCCGTCGGATAACATCCCGGGCAAGCAACAAGACGGGCGTTTTTTACTTCGTCCCGATTAAACTCCGTCAACCCATAGGCAGCAGACGATTGTAACTCCATTGCCCGGTGCTCATGACCATACCACTGTGCATAAGTTTCTGGATTGCGAAGCCTGAAATCAGCAGACAGATCAATCACTTTCACAGAGGCGGGTAAAGTCGCAATAATTTCCTGAGTAGTTCCATGAGGCAGACCACAAAAAACGACATCAAGTGCCGACCAATCCGCTTCCGCAACCGAAATCATATCTGGCAAGCCATAACCGCCAAGATGCGGATATACTTCATCTACCGATTGCCCCGCCTTACGGTCAGCTGTTAGCAAGCAGAGCTCAACTCCCGGATGGCGAAGCAGCAAACGCATAGCTTCCGCCCCTGTGTAACCACTTGCGCCCAGTATACCGGCTTTAATCTTCTTAATAGAATTCGTCATTGCCCTAAATAGGTTCAGTTTTGTCGAGCCTATCCCTTTATTACTTTATTTAGCCAGATAGGATTTGTGATCGCCTTTTAATGCTTTATCGGCGAACCAAATCAAAATATTCAAATCAAAAACTTCTCGCGCTTCTTCGTCCATTCGGAGACGGTCGCGTTTCAATCCGGATAAAATTTCTTTTTGGGCTTTTCGAAGAAGAGCACCCCGAACGGATTTACGAACGTCTAACTGATCTTTCATTTCAGCCAAGAGCTCTTCTCCTGTCACTGTGTGGGTGTAGCCTTTGACCTGCACGGAGAAAGCCCCTTCAGTATTCAGCTGAATATCAAGTTGCTCGACTGTCAAATCATCCACATTTGTGATCGGGTAATTCATAACGTTTATTCCAAAAAATCTTCTTCTTAAAGGTCGATTTCATACACCAGTTTACGGGGCTGGAAAAGCCTTCTCGTAATAAAACTCTGTAGTCTTGCTTAAATCTTTAAGGTCTCGCGTAACTTCTCCGCCTACATATCCACGCCGCTCATACAAACTATGCGCCATTGTAAACCGAGTGTCTGTCCAAAGCGTAACCATAGAAAATTTTCGTTTTGCGGCAGCATTTTCGACAAAATCACACAAAGTCGTGGCAATACCCTGACGACGAATGGAAGAATTGACATAGAGATGTTTGAGCTCTCCGTGATCATCGACCGGGCTATACCCAATTGAGCCAACTATGTCATCGCCCTTTAAGGCAACCCAGAACTCACCATTTTTTTCTGCGTAATGTGCGGCGATTGCTCTCAACTGAGGCTCTTCGGCATCCACATCAAGGATACAGCCTTCATATTCACTATAACATTTTTCAACAAGGGCGATTAAGCCGTCAGCGTCAGCATCGACAGCAGGGCGATAAACAATTTCCATGAACGGGCACTTCCATTACATCTATAATTCTGAGCCTAAAAATACGCTTTCTATCGTCGCTTTGGAGGCCGAGAAATAAAAAAAATTACTCAACAAAAAATAAATATTACAATTTCGGGATGATTTTGGCCGATTCTTAAATTATGCGCCTAACTTTTCGAATCGCTTAAATCAAAAAAAGTCGAAAAAAAAGGCGGCCGAAGCCGCCTTTTTCGATGTGTATTCTCGGTAGTCTTAAAGAACTTTAAGTTCTTCAGCAGAAGACTTACCATTACGACCTTCAACGAGCTCGTAAGAAACTTTTTGGTTTTCCAGAAGGGTAGTCAGACCGGCCCGTTCGACTGCGGAAATATGAACAAATGCGTCTGCTCCGCCTGCGTCAGGCTCGATGAAACCGAATCCTTTGGTTGAGTTAAACCACTTTACTGTGCCTGATGCCATTTTATAGTCTCCCGGACGTCCCCGACATCGATTATGTCAAAAATAAAGGCGCGTCCAATATGTAGCAATTAGTCAATTTAGAATTCATGCCATACCATGTTTGAAACGGAATGCAAACGTTTCTATTAGCTTTGGTAGAATTTTCAGACAATTGTAGGGAGTGGGATGCATCAAAACAACAACACCCCAGAACTTAATTGCCCGGCAACTGGCTATAACGAAACTTTCTTATCCGTGACGCTTGTCAGCCAGCAGTGAAGCAGCTAGTTTTTCGAGGACTTCACAGGAGCCCGTAATATGATTCCCGACTTACCAACTATTGCCCTTTTTCTCTCTACTGCCTTTTTACTCACCATTGCGCCTGGACCAGATAACATTTACGTCGCCATGAGAGGGTTGGCCCAAGGGTGGCGTGCAGGACTCGTTGCGGCCTTGGGATTGGTAACCGGAATATTTGTACATATATCATTGGCAGCTTTCGGTTTGTCGGCAGTACTAGCCTCCTCCCCTATCCTTTTTGCTCTTATAAAATATGCGGGGGCTGCCTATATCATTTACATTGGTTGGCAAATTGCTCGCTCTGGCCCAGTATCCCTGCAGTCTGATGGGAACCAACCACCACTTGGCAATATATTTCGCCAAACTATTCTAATGAATATCCTAAATCCCAAGGTTGCTCTTTTCTTTCTGGCTTTTCTGCCGCAGTTTGTGGATACAGCATCCCCCCATGCGACAACACAGTTCCTGTTTTTTGGCATCCTTTTTCAACTTAATGCTCTCTTCGTTATGGGATCTATCGGATTATTTGCTGGCATTATCACGAAGAAACTCTCCTCTTCAAATTCGGAAAGCCCTTGGCTCACTCGATCAGCCGGGTCAGCTGTCATGATTCTTGGGATGTTCATTCCGGGTAAGGAATTAATGGATTGGCTGAGTGAAGTCTAAAACAGCATATACCAAATATGGAAAACAGAATGCTTAAGCTAACGATAATGAGACATGGAAATGCTGAATGGGCTAAAGCAGGTTCATCCGACAAGGATCGCCGCCTTACCCACCAAGGGAAAGGCGACATATCTGTCGGCGGGTCGTTCATGCGGGATCATGACCTTGTTCCAGATTACATCCTCTGCTCTGATGCATTAAGAACACGGGAAACCCTCTCGAATTTAAAACCCACCCTTGGACAAGGTATTCCTGCCGATTTCAGGGACCTCATTTATTCCAGCCATTCAGGGCAATCTCTTATTCACTTGCTAGAAGAAATATATGAAAGCCATAAGCATGTTTTGTTCATTGGGCATAATCCAACTTTGCACGAAATGGCGCTCATGCTGACCTTTGCTCAATCTGAGGGAACCGCCTTATATAATGAGCTGCGACAAGATCTTCCTACCTCCTCTATCTGTCACATCGAATTACAGGCAGAAAACTGGCAACAAGTACAGTTAGGGGGAATTCTTACTCACTTTGTGACGCCAAGGCGTTGAGATATTTCACTCAAAAAGCAAGTGACTAACCTCCAATAGAAAGCTTATTGTGTTTGAATGAAAGAAATTCAAATCTCAACTTGGCCTCGAAAAGAAACGTTTGAACTTTTCAGAGCTGCCGCAAATCCCCATTTCAGTTTAACTGCAGACATTAATGTTACTCGACTGATTGAAACAATCAAACCTACTGGCATCTCAACATTTAATGTTGTCCTTTTTTCTCTTGCTAAAGCTGCCAACAGTATTCCAGAGTTCCGAACCCGATTTAAAGGAGACAAGGCGTTCGAATATCCAGTTTGCGACCCCTCCGTTACGGTTCCAATTGCTGATAACCAATTTGCATTTTGCGAGACGGAATTTTCTGATCATTGGCCAACGTTTAACAATCGATGTATCCAATCGGTTGCGCAGGCAAAGAAACAAGAACGGTTAGAAGAAACAAAGGATAATGATCATCTAATTTTTTTCACCTGTGCCCCATGGCTTCATTTTACAGGCATGACACACGCCCACAATGGTGCTGAAGATTGCACTCCGAGAATTGCATGGGGAAAATATACTCAAAGAGGAGAAGACTGGTTCATGCCCTTGAATGTGCAAGCTCATCACGCCGTAACAGATGGTTATCATGCAGCACAGCTTTTCTTAAAAACAGAGACTATTCTGGCAGAGGAAAATTTTACTTAGTCCAAGGATACCAAGATCTGTCCCACGACTTCAACTAGCAGAACCTTATCTTCTCTTGGATAGCGCCTCTCTGCACTTACGATACTTGTCGTATAAAACACAAAAAGGCGCGGCTGGCCCTTAGCATTCAAAGCTGGAAAACCTACTGAATGGTTCTCTAGAGTTAATCCAGTCTTAGTATGCGCTTGCGCATGTACGAGTACACCACAAGGCCGTTCTGACATTATGCTCAATGTCTGTAAAAAACCTACTCGAGTCTCATCCTTCCACCACTGCAGGATATTTTTCCCCGTATAATCACGTCCAAAGTTATTCGCAAGGCTCGTCCCCATCAAACGACAGTAGACTTCCCCATTTTCGCGAATTTCATATATGGAAATATTTGGCAGCAACAAAGGAATGGAAGCTGGGTCAAAATCAGATTTAAGAGCAATTTCCCCAGGATTGGACAATCCACGCCAATAGGTAGCGAATTGCTCAGCTTCAGCAGTTTTCCAATCCATTGAATTAAAATCTGAAAAATCCATGCCAGTCCCCCCCAGGACTATTGTGACCCTACTGCGAATAGCATGTGATTTAATTTATTAGGATTACAAAATCAACAATAAAGAAAATTATAAACTACTTTTACTATAATTTGGCAATTATTTTACTATTATTCTTGAAAGGAATGCTGATTCATGTCCCTTTACGTATATCGTCCGGTACAAATATCAAACTGTAATAAGCAGAAATTCCTGACATTCTGTTGCCTCATTTAGCAACATCTCTGCCCTTGCTATTTTTAGTCAATTTTGACTTTAAGAGCGGTGCGTAGAAAATACATTTTTAAGGATTGAAACTCACTTAATAATTCTATTGTAATATATTCAAACTTTTTGGAGAGATAATCATTGGTACAGACCGTCACACCAACAATTCGATATTATAAATCAAATGATGCTGCGGATTTGGCAAATATTTTTTATCGATCCGTCAAGGGCATCGATGCCTCTTACTATTCGACGGAACAACTCAAGGCCTGGGCGTCCGTCGAACCAACTGCTGAGAAAATGCATGAGCGATTTACAGATGGCAGAAGTGTATTGATTGCCGTGGATCAGCAGGATCGGCCCCTTGCCTTTATTGATTTGGAAAGCAGCGGCCATATTGATCTTCTATTTTGTGCTCCAGAAGTATCTCGTCAGGGAATATCCTCTTACCTCTATAAGCAACTAGAGGAGCTTGCGATCCGGCGGCAAATGCCTCGACTTCATGTGGAAGCCAGCGAAGTAGCCCGTGGTTTCTTTCAAAAGCAGGGGTTTAGTGTCATTGCCCGGCGCGACTTTACAATAAAATCGGTAGCAATTCATAACTATGCCATGGAAAAGCAACTATAACCCGCATTGCATACCGTTAAAAACTACCGATTTACCGGATCAGGATTGCCTGCCTGAACAAGCTGAATTTTTACGATGCGATATGCCTCTAATAATACTAATGGGACGAAATGTACTAATGCAGGACCCACGTTATTTTGCACAAAGACCCAATGAAGCAAAGTAAGCAGCGCAGCAAGATATACCCAACGGTGGAGTTTTTTCCATCCACGACGTAAATATCGGACGAACAAATCATTGCTGGTTATTGCCAAGGGCACGAAAATTATAAATGCAGCCCAGCCAGTCCACATACCAAGTGCCCAAAACTCAGCAAGAATTTCGGCCACTGTCGGTACATTAATCAGATACAACACCAAATGAAGTAGCGCATAAATAAAGGCCGCAACACCGAGCGGGCGCCGTCGCTTGCTTAGCCATTTTAGCCAAGCAGCATTTGGAAACAATAACTTTAGCGGTGTAATCATCATTAAGATGACCATGAAGCGAGCAGAGAACTCTCCCGTAGGGTGCAATAACTGTTCTGCGGATGCATCATCACCCAAGAATTTAATCGCAAGCGATGCGGCGGGTGCATACAATATCACCCAAAAGAAATAGGGGTAATTTAGAATTGCTTTAAGACGCCGCATTACACTCTCCATAAATCCAGTATTTTTAGTTTAACGATGACATCAAATTTTTCCGTCGCTAAAAACTAATTCTGGAGAAAATAACAATAGCTTCTAGCGAAACATCTTGATGTAAACTTACAGTGCCAGCATAGAAACATTATTTCTTAAAGTTTTGGAATACCAAGGCCCGGCCAGTTTACGCGCCCCTCCTCAATCTCCTTCATGAACCATTTGTGATGACCGGCGGCTAGGACCCATTCAATGCGGTCCCCGCGCCAGAAGATTTTTTGCCTCTCCACATTCTGATCAGAAATAGTGGCTAGGTAATTTTGCAAACGCATGACATCTGCCTCACAAATCGACAGCGCTCTCATACGTTTCATCCAAAGAGATAACCTCTGGTGACGATCCTTGGAGAAAGGAACTTTCAATGCAAAAACAGCACTTAATTGGGGGAAAAGTGCTAAATCAGCGATAGACAAATCCCCACAGATAAAATCATGATGGGCAAGAGCGTCTTCCAAGGCATTATATATCTGTTCTAAATCGTGCCGTGCTTTTTCCAACAAACCGTCCGGCATAGTATCTGGTCTATCTGCCCAAACCCAGTAAGAAATATCCACCAGAATGGCATCTATTACTGTATCGGAACATCGCTCCCACGCCAACGCCTGCGCCCGTATTTTCGGATCATCCGGATAGACAGGATTCTGCCCATAAGCATGTTCAAGGTAGGATACGATATGAGATGAATTGATAACCGTATAGCCGTCATCAATTAGTGCTGGCACTTCTGCACGCTCATTTGCGGCCTCAAGTTCCGCAGCATTACCTTTATTCAGACCATCCACGGCTTCATAATCCAAGCCTTTAGAATCAAGGACAAGCCGCACTTTCCGCGCAAAGGGGCTAAAGGCATTATCAAAAAGTTTCATCATAAAAACGTCGCCATTTCATCAATATTTTTCTTAACTTGAGATTTCCGGGGTATGACAGCATCTTCAGCCGGGTGGCCCACCACAAGAATAAGAAATGCCTTTTCGTTATCCGGCCTACCACAAACCTCGTTGAGGAATTTCATGGGGTTTGGCGTGTGGGTCAGTGTTGATAAGCCTGAAGAATGCAGTGCATTAATTAGAAAGCCAGTGGCAATACCAACGGACTCGTTCACATAGTAGTTCTTGAAGGTGGTTCCATCCAAATCAACACCATATCGTTCAGCAAAAACAACGATAAGCCAGGGTGCCGTTTCCAAAAACGGCTTTTCTGTATCTGTTCCGAGCGGTGCTAGAGCGTCCAGCCATTCCAGAGCCGCTTTGCCACCATAGAAGGCACGCTCTTCCTCCTCTGCAGCAAGTCGAATTTGCTGTTTTATGGAGCTATTCTCAACAGCGCAAAAATGCCAAGGCTGATGATTAGCCCCACTTGGTGCCGTTCCGGCAGCCTGTATGCAATTTTCAATCACTTGACGATTAACAGACCTGTTTGAAAATTCCCGTGTTGTGTGACGCCTTCTAATTTCTTCATAAAATTGTTGGCTGCGGGCCATCATTTCAGTTTCAGGAAATTCCCGCCTGTCTGGTAGCGGGACAGGATCGTATTTTTGCCCTGGTGTAAAAACCTTATTCATTCTTTTGAAGCCTCCCAGCAAAACTCACCTATTTGAGATCAACCTTAACCTCTAACAAAGCCAGCCCAAAGAAAAATTCAGACCTGCGATTTCAGTCATTTTCCAGATAGTCAATAAGCCGCATTGTTAGACTGTCCTTTGGCACATTCGGCGGCCAAACGGTCCAAATCTTCATATCGGGGATGCGCCACTGCGGAAAAACCTCAACCATTGCACCACGGGCTATATCGTCTGCCACAAGAAAATCAGGTGGGCTGGCAAGTCCTGCACCGCAACAGACAAATTGGTACATTGCTTCCACACTATCCACTTCTATACGGGCTTTGAAATGGATGCTTTGCAGGTTCCCGTCAGGGCCGATTATATCCCTAACAGGCGGCAACATCTTCAAACGAACCCAATCCCAATCGGCAAGTGAAATAGGAGTTTCAGGGAGTTCTTTTTTTGATAA
>Ga0209826_1000218_pt1 | contig 41356 bp, 40 predicted proteins | sample GOMGulsemesocosm_5_FD_184637 | JGI IMG/M metagenome (GOLD analysis project Ga0209826, IMG submission 184637) | Methane-oxidizing microbial communities from mesocosms in the Gulf of Mexico - GOM15C Gulf of Mexico (SPAdes) (version 2) | ecosystem: Environmental > Aquatic > Marine > Cold seeps...
GGATCCCTTATTTAGAGACGAACCCCCTACTGTGGAGTTGCCCCTTAGGCCAGATCATAAATGCGTTTTATATGCGCCCACATTTACGCGTGGCCTATCTTCAATCCCTATGATGCTTCCCCATATGACTAAGGCATTCTTTAATGAGATGAAGGATGTAGATTTTGTCATTAAAACGCATCCGCTAACTCAGAAAACAAGTGGTGAATGGGTGATTAAACTTCAGGAAATTGCACAGACATTTGAACATGTTCATCTTGTTGATGATATAGCAGCAGATATCGTTCCGCTTTTAAGTGGTGCCGATGTTTTGATCTCGGATGTCTCGAGTGTCATGTTTCAGTATTTGGCTCTAGATAGGCCCATAATCGCGCTGAATAATCCCGATCGCTTCCAAGTGAAAGAATATGATCCCAGCGGTATTGAATGGCGATGGCGTGATATGGCCACTGAGATAAACAATATGATTGATTTGAGCGCAACTATTAAGGCCTGCTTATCTGATCCATCGAAAAACAAGAAGATTAGAGAAACTTACCGAAACTCTCTTTTTGGAACGATGACGGAAGGGAAAACCGGAGAGCGCGTTCTGGGCTATGTACAAAAATTATCGCTTTTGGAAGAACGGAATACGCGTGACTAAAGGAAAATCGGTAAGCACTATCATCTTGGCAGCAGGAACTGCGGAAAGAATGGGCGGCGGTGGAAAAGCCTTCCTCAAGGCTGGCGGCCAAACATATCTTGCCCGTCTTGTCGCATTATTCAGCCAATATTCCCAGCAGGTTATTGTGGCATTGAATGCGGAAGATTTGCACAATTTGGATGCCGATCATACGACGCTTGCCTGCCTATTTATCCAAGGTGGGGCAACCCGGCAAGAAACCATCGAACGTGCATTTCAGGAATGTAGAGGCTCCCTGATACTAATACATGAAGTTGCAAGGCCGCTTGTGACAGCCGCTGACATTACAGCGCTGGTTGATTGCGCAAATAGTCATTCTGCAGTTACTCTGGTAAGTCCGATCAAATCACGTGATAGCCTTTCTTATGTTCTAGATGGTCATGTTTTGGCTCCAGTCGAGAGGGAGAATCTGGTAGAACTTAAGACCCCTCAGGCCTATCACTCCAGCACATTGTCTGAGGTATTTACTCGTGTAAAAGAGGAGAGTTGGCTTGAAAATAGCCTTGTGCCACTTTGCCGGCGGGCAAATATTATTGTTAAGTGTATTCAAGGGTCAGAACAGAATTTAAAGGTGACCTATCCTGAAGACATTTTGCGTGTTGAAAGAACGTTGAAAATCCGGGATGAGGGCGGACGAAATGGATAATCTGAACTTTGATGAAGATAAGCTTCACGTTCAGGAAAACATCCTGATTGTTGGTGCTGGTGCAATTGGGCGTGGCTTCCTTGCTCCCCATTTTGTCAAACGCGGATTTGAGATTTATTTTGTTGATGTAGCTCCTGAATTGGTTTCAAAATTTACGGACCGAGCTAACCCGGTTTACGAAAGTGCCATCGCGTTGGAAGATGGCTATGTGATGCAGCAGGTACCGTTTGCTAAATGTTATCTAATGGCAGAAGTCAGCATTTCTCTTTCTAAGATGCACTATATTTTTTTCTGCGTGGGCGTTCGTGAATTGAGAGGGGCAGCACAGATTGTCCACCAAAATTTGAGTGACGGTAACAGCCTGAAAGCAGTTTATTCGGTAGAAAATGATCTTGGATCTGTGGATGTACTTAGAAGCATATTTTCGGATCTGCAGAGTATTTATTTTGGTGTTCCAGACGTAATCACAAGCTCTACTGCTCCGGAAGAGTTAAGGAAAATTGACCCTTTATGTGTGGCATCGGAAGTTGGCGAGTTGTTTTTACAAGGTCCTTATCTGAAATCTGAAACTGAAACATATACGGATGCCTATGTTACAACCCATTGGATTTGTAAAAAATATCTGCACAACACACCTCATGCGGCAATCGCATATTTGGGGGCAGAAAAAGATTATGAATTTATTCATCAAGCGACTGCGGACGCTGATATTTATCCTGTGATATTGCGATTGATGGAAACTATTCGTTACCTGTTGCATGAAGAGTACGGGATTTCTATGGATTTTCTGTCGGCTTATTTGGATAAGGAAATGAAAAGGTTCCGTAATCCCCGACTGTTTGACCCGATCTCACGAGTAGCAAGAAACCCTGAACTAAAATTACAAAAAGATGAGAGAATTATCTATGTCGCCAACTTGCTATGTGCCTCTGGCAGGCCGACGGAGGATATTGCACGTGTGATTAGCGCGGCCTTTAATTACGATCTATGCGATCAGTTCAACGATTTAAAAAATCGGGAGAGTGAAGGCGAATTGCTTGAGAAAATCTGCGGCATCAAGGAACATTCCGTTCTCGGTCAGCAGGTCCTTGCTGGCATTAAAGTTTTGTCCTGACTTCTTTGTGTTTGCAGCCATACCATGCGATTGATATGTTGCGCGCTCCTTGGCTGAATTAACAATCGCAGCCGTTTTAATTTTACAGGCAAGATTATGACCATTGAAACCGACCTTCAGAAACGCAATGACAACAAATGCGAACTTTGCGCATCAATTGACGGTCTAAGTGTCTTTGAGGTCTCCCATGCGCCAGAGAGTTCTGTAAATGGATCTGCCTATCTGTGCCCTGTTTGTCAGGATCAGATTATCAATCCGGCTAATATCGACACGACCCATTGGCAATGCTTGAGCGACAGCATGTGGAGCGAGACTTCAGCGGTTAAAGTCCTTGCATGGAGATTACTCAGGGTTATGCGGCGGGAGAGCTGGGCTCAGGACCTTCTCGACATGATGTATTTGGATGAAGGTGATCTGGCGTGGGCTGAAGCGGGCGAAACAGCGATGACCGATGTTGAGGATACACAGCATGTGGACAGTAACGGCGCGGTTTTGGCTGCCGGTGATACGGTTGTTCTGATTAAAGATTTGACTGTGAAGGGCGCAGGCTTTACGGCAAAGCGCGGGACAGCTGTTCGCGGTATATCGCTTGTGGCTGATAATGCCGATCATATTGAAGGTCGCGTGAGCGGTCAGCAAATTGTCATTTTGACGAAATTCGTTAAAAAATCGACCTAATCACATATAAACGAATGTCTTTTTTGGGTTGAAAATTGGATCGTGATTGGCTGCTATTAGACGCAGTTTGTCCTTGCTAATGGGGCTATAGAAATCTTTTCCGACATGGATGTAAATTTTTTCTTTTGCGGGGTCTGACACATTTTTATTGTCGACACGCCGGAGGGAATGGTAGGGGCGGTTTCCCAAAAATTCCTCTTTTGCGGCATTATTGTGCCGCCAAACACCTTTCCCCCGGTGACGGATTGACACACTGATCCAACATGATTCTACACTGTGTGGGTTGGCCATTTGCGGTTCGCCAGCGCATTGGAAAAGATGTTGGATGAAGTTTATCCGGGGACGCAGGAGGGCTCCCACACCGTATATGTGATTGCCGACACCTGTAAATATTAGAGTTTCTGTATAAGGAAGGCTCAAACGGACACGATTTTCTTCCGCCTCGCCGCCTTCTGCAACCAATCGTATAAATTCTTCTTTCATCTTGTCTGAGCAGTCTTGAGGCCGTCGAACAATTGTTTTTAGATTGTTTAAATTTTTTGGCATTCAGCTATACCGCATTTTTTTGTTTGGATCAAAAACGGGATCATGATTTTTAACAATTAAACACAACTTATTATCACTTGTATCAGAGTAGAAGTCGATGCCCGCTTGAACATAACCAAGTTTTTTAATTGGCTCAGATATCAAATTATTTTCGGCTCTGTGCACACCATGCATCGGCCTGTGTTCTGTATATTTCTGAGTTGTCTTGTATATGCTAGATAATGCCCCCTGATTTCTATAGTTGGGCAAAATAGATGCCCAGCAAGCTTCGAGACTATGCGGATTATACATTTCAGGAACAGTCGCTTTTTCAAAAAGGTGCTTATGAAATTTGGCGTTAGGATAGCGCAAAGCACATACGCCAATAACCACTTTTTCCTGCATGACGAAAATCAACATTTCTGCCGCAGGTACACCTCTATTCAAATTTTCAACAGGGACCTCGCCACTGGCTAGGACAATCTTTATAAAAAGTTCAATATTTTGAAGTGAGCAGTCAATAGGCCGTCTCAGCATTGCGTGGATCTTGGGTTTATTGTCGCTCACTTCAAAATCTCCTAATGTTTGATCAGTCAGTGTCAGAAAATTACATAGTTATCCAGATTTCCTAAAGTTTTCTTTTCAAAATTAATTACCGCCCCTTCCAGACCGGTTTGCGTTTTTCAATGAAAGCTTTACGCGCTTCACGGCTGTCTTCAGAGCCAAAAGCGACTGCCATGGCGTCAAGCGCAGTTGGCGGAACTTGCTTGAAATCCATCCCTTCTACCCGGTACATCAATTCACGGGAGATTTTAAGGGCGAGCGGAGACATGCTTGCGATTTTTTCTGCAAGTTTAATTGTCTCTGACCTTAATTCTGCACGAGGGACCATTTGGGTGATGAGTCCAAGTCTTTCGGCCTCATCGGCCTTGATCGGATCTCCAGTGAATATTAAGCGTGCTGCTTTCATCCGTCCAATAAGTTTTTGTAAGTGCCAGACATGCATACCTGGAGGTGCTGCAAGGTTAGGTACACCTGGGTATCCAAAATCCGCATCGTCAGAAGCCATGATCATATCACAAGCAAACGCGAGAGTGCAGGCGCCTTCACGGGCATATCCGTGGACGGCGGCGATAATTGGTTTTGACAGATTCCGGACACGCTCAACGGTTTTAATATAAAATAGGCTAAGGAAATCTTTCATTTCAGTGGGACCGAAGGATTCAAGGAAATTGAGATCCACACCGCCAGAGAGTCCTTTGCCATTACCTGAGAGGATAATCACCCGCACATTTTCATCATTATCAGCAAGATCGAGCGCTGCCAGATAATCATAAGTGAGATCATAGTCGATCAGGTTTGCTGGGGGCCTGTCTAGAGTGATTTCAGCAACATTTCCCGTAACTGTATATTTTAAAGTATTGAAATTCTTCATTTTATTTGATTTTATTTATTTAAGGAAATTTTGAGCAGCACCTTATTTTGGCTAGGTTCGCAATCCTCAAATCGTAAAATTCTACTCCTGTTTTTGATTATTAGTTAGAGCCTAGGCCTCTAACATACCGCTTTCAGGTGGGATCTGTAAATATTTTGTGACTGTTAGGCATAAGGGTTGAACCGGCGTCCGGTTTCCCAACGCTCGTATTTAAAGAATTTTCAATTTGTAATAAAGCCAAGCAAACTTAAGCTCATTTTAATAAATTTCTATAAAACTACGGAAAAATTAGTTTGGATTGATTTCGAAAATACACTTGAAATCAATCATGGTTGCTTAAAATGTTCAGAAAATCTGAGAAGGTTTGTATCAGTTGATTAAGGGAAGTATTCGGACCATGACCAATGGAAATCCAACACCTGCAGTAAAAAGCGGGACACCCAAAGTTTCATTCAATAAATTTAAAAACCTAAACACCAAAACAAAGATCCTAATTGGTATCTGTTCACCATTGGTGTTGTTGTTGGTTCTGGGTTTTGTCGCGGTTTATAATATTAATGGCCTGGTTGATACGAATGCCAAACTTGATGAATCGCGAAATTTGATTGAGTTGACGACTGCAGTTGAAAATTCGGCGCTGAACATGGAAACTGGCATGCGCGGCTACTTACTCGCGGGTAAATCAAGTTTTCTGCAACCGTATAAAAATGGAGAAGAGGAAACCTACCGTCTTCTTGAGACACTGAAAGCGTCAAAAACTGATGACAGTGCGGACGGTGAACAGATGGCCCTTCTCGATAAAACGGAAGAAATTTTGCGTGAATGGCAAAAAAATGTAACAGAACCATCCATAGAACTTCGCGGCCTAATTGGTGACGCACCTACAATGAATGATATGGCGAAGTTGGTGGGAGAAGCCAAAGGCGAAGTCTTCTTTAAAAAATTTCGCAAGCAAATTAACGAATTTATTGCCGTGGAGACCGCGCGTCTTGAGACACGGAAAGTTGAATTTTCAAAAGCTAAAGATGCCGTCACAGAACAGTTCGATGTGGTTCAAGAAACAGCATCTGTAGTTGAGTATACCCAAACAATTTTATCTGGCGTAAAGAGTGTGAACAGCCTTATCGTCAAAATGCAAGCAGAGCTACGGGGCTATCTAATTGGCGGAAATAAAAAATTCCTCAATGCTTATGAGAGTACATCAGATCTGATGTTTGCTGAACTGGATGTGTTGGGACTGACTGTTGAAGAAGACGCAGAGCATTTGGTAAAGGTCCAAAAAGCAGATGAGTTCATCTACAACTGGATTGAAACAACTCATAAACCAGCCATTAAAATGCGTGATGCCGTGAACAGCGGTTTTGGGAATCTGACTGCAATCAGCACCTATATTGGAGAGAACAAGGGTGCTGAGCTGCTTGAGAACTTCCAAAAAGAGCTCGGTAGTATTGCACAAGCTGAGCAAGAACGAGTTTACTACCGAAAAGCTGATGCTTTGGCCGCAGAACAAAAAGTTGAAGCAGGCTTGGTTACTATGATTGTAAACGAAGAAAAAGTTTCAACCAGTTATAAAACCATTGAAGCTGCTAATGAGATCTTGAGCGTTGCTGTCGATATGGAAACCAGTATGCGTGGTTATTTGCTGTCTGGCCAACCGAGTTTCCTTGAACCCTATAAAACCGGTGGATCTACTTTTCAAAAAGCAGTTGCTGAACTGACAAAACAGGTATCGGAAGATGCTGCGCAGTTGGAGACACTTAAAAAGGCAGCAGCAACAATCACTGCCTGGCAAAAAGAAGTGGGTGAAGGTGCCATTAACTTGAGACGCAGTATTGGCGATGCCAGAACAATGGACGATATGGCTGATTTGGTTGGCGAAGCTCGCGGTTTGAAATATTTCAGCCAATTTAAAGCTGTTCTTGGCGAGTTCAGAGGGTTTGAACAAAATCAAATGGACATGCGCGTTGAAGCAAGCGAGACAAGCGTGTTCAACACATATTTGGTTATTGCACTGTGCGTTTTGGGTGCAACTGTCATTGGTCTGATACTGGCGTTAGTTATTGGCGGTGGTATTGCAAATCCAATTCGTCAGATGACCTCTGCCATGAACGAACTTGCAAATGGGAACCTGAAAGCGGAAATCCCGGCGGCGAATACAAAAGATGAAATCGGTGAAATGGCCAAGGCCATGACTGTATTTAAAGACAATGCGGTTGAGGCTGAACAGCTTCGAGATGAAGCTGAAAAAAATGAAACTGAACGCCGTACCCGTGAAGCACAACGGCGTGATGAGCAGAAGCAACAGGAAGCAGCTGCCGATGCAGAACGCAAAAAACAAGAAGATGAAAATCGCGCGAACCTGTTAAAACTTGCTGATGACTTTGAAGCCTCGGTCGGTAGTATTGCATCCGCTGTAGATGCAGCGGCTCGAGACATGCATTCTTCCTCTGAACAAATGCTTATTGTTGTGGGCGAAACCAATACGCAAACGTCTAGTGCATTGGGGTCCGCCGAGCATGCATCAACAAATGTGCAGACGGTGGCCGCCGCTGCTGATGAAATGACCAGTTCAATTATTGAAATTAGCCAACAAGTCTCCCAGTCTACACGTGTTGCTGGGGACGCTGTGAAACAAGCTGAGGATACCCACGTACAGATCCAATCTTTGGTGGAGTCTTCTCAAAAAATTGGGGAAGTGGTCGCTTTGATCACTGATATCGCGGAACAGACAAATCTTCTTGCGCTGAATGCGACCATTGAAGCTGCGAGGGCTGGCGATGCTGGTAAAGGGTTTGCTGTTGTTGCGGCCGAGGTGAAAAACCTCGCCAATCAAACCGCGAAAGCCACAGAAGAAATCAGCAACCAGATCAGTGGCATTCAAGGGGCGACAAAACTGTCCGCTGATGCCATTCAAGGGATATCCAGCACTATTAGTCAAATGGATGAAATCTCCGCTGCTATTGCTGCCGCCATCGAAGAACAATCTGCATCAACGCAAGAAATTTCAAGAAGCGCAGGGGATGCATCAAACGGTACCACTGAGGTGACGACGAATATTTCAGGTGTGACCCGATCTGCAGAAGAAACCGGATCAGCGGCTAATCATATATTGGAGCAATCGTCTACTTTGGCAGAACGGTCTTCTGAACTGAACGAGGAAGTTGCTAACTTCTTGAAAAACGTGCGGTCAGCATAGCATTAACCCGCCGGAAGACGGTTTGACTTGCGGCGGGTTAAATTTATATCGAGTTTGATGGTTTTACAGTGTCTCAAAGCTCAGTTTTTGACCGAGACCTTCTGCCGTATTTCCAAGGGCAGCGAGACAGTTGCTGGCGCGGTCTGCAGGGATATTGACCGAAAGCTGTGTTATGAAATGCCAGCCGTCGGCTGTTTCAACTTGATCAGATTTTAATCTGACGATATTGCCATCGAAATCTGTAAAAACCTCAGATAGGCGGGCTAATAGGCCGGGTTGGTCGTCGCCTTCACATCGAATGTTGTGGGTTATGTTTGTGGACGGAGACTGTAATTCTGGCAAACTGACCCGTTTGACCTCTATATCTGCACCCGATAACCCATCCAACGATGACAGTTCTGCCATCAGATCTTTTTCCGATAAATCAGCAGGGATTTCGACGATGCTTGAGAACTTGCCGCCTTTTCCTAATCTGGCAAAATTTGTATCGCCAAGATTAATGCCTTGGTTGAACAGGTGGCTTGTGACGTCGGATATAAGCCCCACGCGGTCTGGCGAAAATACTGACAAAAGTGCTTGGTAGCTTTTCATTAGGGTACCTCTTTGTTGGTGGGTATTGGGGGCTAATTATTTTTGGACTCGACCCGACTTATCTATGTTGTCCTATTGTATTTGCTTCAATCAAGAGAAAGATCAAAATTTTTGTAATTTCTAACGGGCTGTTAACGAAAAGCAGATAATAGTTAATAGAACCTTTTGTAATTTAAATTCTGATGTTGAAGATGGAGAGTATAGGATGCTCATAGGTGACCTCTTGCTGGCCCATGGACTAGTGACACGCGAGGACATTGAATTGGCCTTTCACCGTCAAAAAGAAAATGGCGGCCGTCTTGGCGAAAACCTTGTAGCTCTGGGGGTGTTAAGTCAGGACGCTGTAGATAAGATGATCTATGAGGCGCCGCAAGCACCGAAATCGATCGCTGACACCGGTATTCCCACGTCGAATTTACTGCGTCTGATGTTTAAAGCAGTTTATGTCAATAGTCTTGAGACGGCTTCAGAATTCTCAAGCGCCATAAAATTGCCAATTCCAGTTATCAATCGGCTGCTTCAAGACGCGGGAGACCGTAAGTTTATTGAAGCGCTAGGATCTGCTGATCAGACGGGTTTTTCTGAAAACCGATATGTTCTGACCGAAGCGGGGCGACGTTTTGCCCTCGAATCCTTACAACAAAATCAATATGTTGGCCCGGCACCAGTTTCCTTGGAAGATTATCAAGCCCGGATTGAGCAACAGAAAATCACAAATGAGCGCGTGGAACAAAGCAAAATTGACAGCAGTTTTGAAAACTTGATCATAGCAGACGATTTCATACGGCGTCTCGGCCCCGGCATCAATGCGGGTAAAAGCATTCTTTTGTACGGACCGCCTGGGAACGGAAAGACCACCGTTGCTGAGAAGGTCGCCGCGATTTTTGCGAACGTGATTTATATTCCCTATAGTTTCGAGGTGGACGGACAGATTATCAAGGTTTTTGATCCTGCTATCCATGTCCCTGTGCTTCCGGCTGATAAAGATGTTCCAAAATCAGGCCTTAGGCGGGAAGAGTTTGATGGTCGATGGATTCCTTGTGAACGCCCAATTGTCATTACTGGCGGAGAGCTCACACTTGAAATGTTGGATTTGAACTTTAATGCAAATGCCAAATATTATGAAGCGCCCCTTCATGTGAAGGCATCCAACGGAACCTTTATTATTGATGATTTTGGCCGCCAACTTGTTAGTCCCGAAGAGCTGTTAAACCGTTGGATCGTCCCTCTTGAAAGTCGGATTGATTTTTTGAAACTGCATACGGGGAAAAGCTTTCAACTCCCCTTTGATGAGCTGGTAATTTTTTCCACTAACCTGTCACCAAATGACTTGATGGATCCCGCATTCTTACGCCGTATACCCTACAAGTTGGAGACCATTGGTCCAAATAGGGATCAGTATTTTGAAATTTTCAAAATTGTTGCAGCCTCTAAAGGGTTGATGATGACGGAGGAAATACTTGAGCTCGTTATCACGGAGCTGCAGGTGAACAACAGTTTCGAACTAGCGTGTTTCCAGCCAAAATTTATTGTGGATCAGGTGATTTCAGCGTGTAAATATATGGGCGTGGCACCACATTTCACGGAAGAGCTGGTGACGGACGCGTTGAGGAATTTATATACAAGCGGCGCTAAAGGGTCTGGGCAAACTAGTGCAAAATCACTAAAATCTAAAAATAGTCCGGTAGCTGCGGCTGTATAATTCGCCGAGGCGATCTACATGAAGAGCGAAAGAGGCTGCAGAAGTTAAGCGAATTCTTTAACCTTCAAGACCGCTTGCGTGCGATTGTTCACACCTAATGTTCTGAAAATGGCAGTGATGTGAACTTTAACGGTACTTTCCGCTAATTCCAAAGCAGCCGCGATTTCTTTATTGGATTGCCCCTCCGCCATGAGATCGAGAACATTCCGTTGGCGAACCGTTAAGCCAGCCGCATTGTCATTCTCTTTTGCGGCGCTTGGTGTAGGGACCGCAGATTTTTTTAATTCAAGTTGGCTATTGCTCAAATTGAATACTTCCGCTGGAATGTATTTTCCGCCGGACAAAACAAGCCGAATAGCGCTAAGCAGAACTTCTCTTGTTGATGATTTTGGGATATATCCTTCAGCGCCAAGATTGAGCGAGGCAACCATATTGGATGTATCTTCAGAGGCAGAAATGACAATAACCGGTACGGATGGGAAGTCGTTCTTTAGGCTTTTCAAGGCTTCTTCAAATATCATGCCGGGCATATAGATGTCGAGTAATACCAAATCAGGAAGAACCTCAGCGGCGTTTATTTGGTCTTGCAATTGTACAAAATCGCAACAATCAATCACGTCTACAGTGTCATCAAGCTGTTTAAGCAGACCTGAAAGGGCCATTCTGTACAACGGATGATCGTCAGCAAGTATAATCTTCATAATTGTATAATATTACTTTTTAAATACGGATGGCGAAAAGTATCATAAATAGATATATGTGTATAGGCAAATAAACCCATGAAAGAAAGGTGTTAAAGACCCTTCTTCCTGTTTTTTTGCCTAACAGGTTAGCTGAAAGCGGTGACCTGGGAAGAGAAGTCGGGCGACTGATATTATTCTGTTTCCACTCCAGGTTCGCCGATCAATACTTAAACAGGGTGTCGCCTGTTCCAATTCCATAAAATGATGAAACTCTGCTGTTGATAAAGTTGCAGACACTTGATGTTCGTGCGAGACCATGCTGCAATTTTCCATGAAATATTGATCAACGCTATTTTTGGAAAAATCCTTCGATAGAAAATCAGGGACAAGGGCCGGATTTGTATATCTGTCTTCTAACAAGATGGGAATGCCGTTTTCTCGGTGAACAAAATAGGATCTAAAAACAGGATCGCCTTCCTTTAGACCTAGACGGACGGCGTATTCGGATGTGACTGCTTCGGATTGGAGAAAATGAACGTCACACATATGTTGATTGCCGCGACTGCTAATGGTGTCCTGAATATAGGTCATGGTAAGGGCTGTTTTTTTTTGTTGCGGCTGTGCAACAAAAGTTCCCACACCCTGCATCCGTTTGAGATGCCCCTCTTGTGTTAATTCTCGCAAGGCTCGGTGAATGGTCATACGCGACATTTTTAGGTCTTTGACAAGCGTATGCTCTGACGGAATCTGAAAATGTATGGGCCAATCCCCTGACTGAACATGATCAAGGACGTAGGATTTGACTTGTTCATATAGAGGTTTTGGCGGGTTGTTTGCAGTGTTGAAAGTTTGAGAATTTGTAGATGTCATGAGAGTGTCCAAGTTGTTTCGAATGCATACATGACGGACCTCTTATGAACTTGTGAATACAAAATAGGAACTAAAAAGATCGATGTGAAAAAAATCTGTAAATATAGCTTGAACGAACGTTCCAATTAGATATATTTAGAGACGTGATCACTTCCTACTACACACATCGGGTTATGATCATTACGGCCCGCTCCAAATTAATGCGCCCCTTGGAGTGGGCCTTTCGCTTTAGGTCCGCTTTTCCGACCAAATACCAAAAGCCTGTGACTGTGCGATCACCCCATCTCTCAAAATCTGATTTTTTTATTGGAATGCCTTGATCCCACGGCTGCTACTCTTCATATAAAGAGCTATGAAAAATTCTTGGTATGAGGCGATATAGAATGACCGAAAAAAAGCATGAGTTTCAGGCGGAAGTAGCTAAATTGCTGCATATCGTTACGCATTCTCTTTATAGTGAAACGGAAATTTTCCTGCGGGAGCTTGTCTCAAACGCGTCGGATGCTTGTGATAGGCTGCGGTATGCGGCCCTTACAGCGCCAGCCTTGATCCAAGATGACCCTGAATTTAAAGTTACCCTCAGCATTGATAACGATGCAAAGACACTAACCATTGAAGATAATGGTATTGGCATGTCTGAGCAGGAAATGATCGATAATTTGGGCACAATTGCCCGTTCAGGAACATCGAATTTTGTGGATCAGCTCACGGGCGATTCTGCAAAAGATATCAACGTCATCGGTCAATTCGGCGTTGGCTTTTATTCATCGTTCATGGTTGCCGACAAAGTGGAAGTTACCAGCCGTAAGGCGGGAGAGGAAAACGCCTATGTTTGGTCATCGGATGGCAGCGGATCATATACCATTGCTGATGGATCCCGGGCCAGCCGGGGCACGACTATTATACTGCACATAAAAGACAGCACTGCAGAATATTTGGATGCTAATCGAATTCGCAACGTCATTAAAACCTATGCCGATCACATTGCGCTTCCGGTTATTCTAAAAGCCGCAAATGAGACCGAAGATGGGACTAAAGAAGATGAAACACTGAATACAGCAAGCGCTCTTTGGACTCGGTCAAAATCTGAGATTACACCTGAACAATATACTGAATTTTACCATCATGTTGGCCAGGCATTCGATGCTCCTTGGGCAACCTTACACAGTAAGGTCGAAGGCGTTCTTGAATATAGCCTGCTTGTTTTCATTCCAGGGCAACAACCATTTGATTTATTTAGCCCAGACAGAAAATCAGCCCTGAAACTTTATGTGAAACGCGTCTTCATTACAGATGACTGCGAGGAATTGATTCCGGCGTATTTACGATTCCTGAAAGGGATTGTTGATTCAGAAGATTTGCCACTGAACGTTAGCCGGGAAATGCTGCAGAATAATCCGGTTTTGCGAAAAATACGGACAGGTTTGGTTAAAAGGGTTATTGGCGAAATTGAAAAACGCTCAAAAGCGGATGCGGAAGGTTTCCATAAATTCTGGGACAATTTCGGCGCTGTTCTCAAAGAAGGTATTTATGAGGATATGGAGCAGGGCGATCGCATTTTGAAGCTATCTGTCTTTAAATCCACGGCATCTGATAGTTACACCGATCTTGCAGCTTACGCGGAACGCATGAAGGACGGGCAAGAGAATATCTATTACATTACGGGTGATAATGAAGACGCCATTAAGAAAAGCCCACAGCTTGAAGGCTTCCGGGCAAAAGGTATTGAGGTCTTATTGCTAAGTGATCCGGTGGATAGTTTTTGGTTAAGTCGGCAAACTGCCTTTGACGGTAAGAATTTCAAATCCGTGACACAAGGTTCTGCTGAACTTGATAAAATGACAGCTGATGAAGATACTAAAAGCGACGATGACAAGTCAGATGAGGCAAATCTGTCAACTGTGATTGCAGCTTTCAAATTGGCGCTGGAAGACAAAGTGAAAGATGTGCGCATATCCAACCGTCTGACAGACAGCCCGGTCTGCCTTGTGGCGGATGAGGGAGATGTGGACATTCATCTTGAAAAAGTGCTGAAAGCCCATAAACAATTTGGCGCGGCTGCATCTCAGCGAATTCTTGAAATTAACCCCAAGCATGCCCTGATTGAAAAATTGAAGGAAAGAGGAGAGAAAGAAGGCGCGTCTGACCTTTTAAGTAACGCCGCTCTCTTGCTGCTCGATCAAGCCTACATTATTGAAGGTGAGCCCATAAATGACCCGGTTGCCTTCTCGCAGCGTATGGCCAACTTTATGGCTCAAGGCTTGTAAAAGCTCTGTTTTGAGACTGTAGAATAAAGGCGGTGTCTTCGGATGCCGCTTTTTTTGTGGTTTTTTGACACTGTTTTGCCGCCCAAACGTCTGTCTGAGTAATGGAAGTATGCAGGTAGGACGGCAGCAAAATGAAAAAAGTGTCTCTAACAGTTTTGATGATCTTCGGTATGCAAGCCTTGTTGGTTGGATGCGCGTTGGGGCCGGATCCTGTTCTTCTTCAAAAAATTGATAATTTTTCGGTGGGAGCCATATCTCTCGCGTCAGCCGTGAACAAAAGATATGACATGGCGGAAAATGCCCACCGAAGTGCCCTTCAAAGTAATCTGAATCTACAATTGGAACTTGGAGGCTCTCCCGAAGTCACGGCGCCGGATCTATTTAGCCCGGATGTGAGGGCGTCCCGGTACGCAATTTTGCGGGCCATTCAAATCTATGCAGGTAACCTTCAGCAAGTTTATGACAGTGAGATCAAAAATAATTATCAAAACGCGCATGTGGCAGAGATCCCTTTTGCGGCCCTGAAATCGTTAAATCCAAAGGATTTCGATTTGAAAAGGTCTTTAGGTGATCTACAGGTCGAAAATTTAGTGACATCCTTGAGTGGGTTTTCAAAACTGCTGTTTTACCCAAAGCGTGACCGTAAGGTTTCTGAAATTCTGGCAACGGCGCATCCCTTTATCGAGAAGGCCGCTATATTGTTGTATTTGGACTTAGGCGCACCAAAAGACTTGCATGAAAAATGCGCGTTTGCACCAGCTTCCACGGTGAAGACAGGGAATGTGATTGACCTGCAGCTCTGCCGTGGTGGGGTGCGAGGAATGATGAAAACCGCTATTAGTTCAAGCTTGCAAACTTGGAATTTACGTCTGCAACTCAACAGTCTAAATTCAAGCGCCAGTGCAGAACGCGCCCAAATTGTTCGCAAAATATACGACGTTGAACAAGCAGGCTCGCAACAAGACCACTTGATGCAAAATTTGCAAGGGGCCCTAATTGAAATGGTCTCAGCGCATCTCCTCTTGGTTGAAGAATTTGCAGGCGACGCTGGAAAAGGCTCCTCCAAGGCAAAAATAACGCCACCACTTCTACTGAGCTCGCCCCAAAATGCAGAGGGTCAGAAAATTCCGGGTTCGGATGCAACATCCCCAAATGTTTCGGTTCAGGAATTCACAATTCAGGTGAAAAGTCTGTCTGATCAGTCTGAAAGTTTCGATAAATTCTTTGAAAATTCTGATCAGGAAACCAACTCATGATTATTCAAAAAAATGCCATCAGCACCTTGCAAGAAGCAATGGAAAATCTCAACAAGCAAGATATCGCAGAGCTTTCTATGGAGGGGCAACTGCAATTACTAGTAGCCCAGCGAGCGGTCTACCTTGAACTTCAAGCCCAGCAGGCCAGCCAAATGCAATCTGCAACGACAGAGTTTGTCATGATAACAACTGGCCTGAAAGACAGTGAAAACGGCTTTCGAGATATTCAGAAATGGGCAAAAACAGCTGAGAAAACTGGGAAATTTGTGAATGGTCTGTTGAAAGGGATTTCTCTCATCCTGACTCTGCTTTAGCTTTTCTTGCTACCTGGATCCATCATGGGATCTATTAATCTGCGTGTAAGGCTGTAGTCAGCTTCCGCAGGAATGTTGAGGAATTTACCTTCATCAGTAATTTCCACTTGCGGGAGAACCGTCACGGTTTTCGTGAGAGCAGATTTCTCTACGGCCTCTTTTGCAGTCTCATAGCGCGTCAGATATTCCACATTCATCATGGTTGGGAAGATAATCGTATAGGTTCCCTCATCAGCGCCTTTCATGGCTTCATTGGGGCCAATCCAAACAGAGTCCACAGATTCCTCACCGTCATGAATAGCAAGCTGTTCTTCAGGGGCGAGAGCAATGAAAAAATGTGTATCAAAACGTTTGGGCATGAATGTTGGGGTCACCCAATGTGAGTAATGGGCGAGGAGATCTGTCGCCAGCTCAAGGTTTTCAGCTGCTGCCATGCTCAATATATCGATTTTGCCAGATTGCATGTCTTTTTGGTATTTGTCCGAGATACCGTTCAGCCGTTCGGATGTAATCAGTTTGCCCGTTTCCTGGTCTCTTGCAAGCAAGATGAAACACTCCTCAAAGGCCTCTCGAATGGACGCAATTTTGAAGGAAAGAAGGGGATCATCTAGGGATTGGCTTTGCGGTAAGTGATTTTTTAGCTCAGGGTTTAGATCGGCGCTGTCCACTTTGCCGCCGGGAAAGACAAGGGCGCCAGAGGCGAAATCAATCTGATGATGGCGGACCACCATAAAGACTTCAAGTTGGTCACTAGCTTTCTTGCAATCGCGCACAAGAAGGACGGTTGCGGCGGGTTTCAGCGGAGCAGGCTCTTTTGTCATGACGTTTTTTATCCTTATTATTATCAGCGTCCCAGCCTGATACATAACGGGCTGGCAGACAACAACTATAACCCGCTGACCTAAAGGATAGTATAAATATTTGATTACAGATTAATAACAAGGGCCGCAATGATGGGACCAAACCCGTCTTTTTGAAGGATCACAGCGCAACCATCACGGCCAGCGGCAGCCAGCATGCCTAAATCTAGTTTTAGGATTTGCTTGCTCCCATCCCAACGCTCGAGCATTTGAATTTTACGAACCACATTATGGTAGGAAACTGATTTTCCCCGGTTTTCGCCGCGGCGAATTTGAACTTCGTTTTCACGGTCAAGATCCATTTGCCAAATTACAGCGCCTTGATCCACTTGGGGAAGGTCGACTTCTAGATGGGTATCAGTGAACCGCCATTTTAGTTTTACACGTCCGGCATGGTCTTTAAAACGGATGAGGTTCTCCTCCAACTCATGTTGGTTAGATCCAACAAAATGATCCTGTCCGGCAATGATCATTTGCGGCGTATACACATACCGCGTATCCAGTTTTTCTCGGTAGCGTGTTTGTCGCTCGTCGTTTTTGATATCCCCGAACGTATCCGGCCACCCGATATAGTCCCAGTAGGTGACGGAAAAGGACAATCCCAGCACATCAGGGTTCTGAACTAATTTTCCCATGAGCGCGTCCGCTGGCGGACAGGATGAGCAGCCTTGTGAGGTGTAGAGTTCAACCACAGTTCCGGGTTGGTGGGCATCTCGGGCCTCTGCCGTTACAGAAAAGACCGTAGAGAATGCGGCCAGAAATGAGGAGATAATGAGTGCATGTAATTTGGTCATAAAAGGACATTAGACCGCCAGGAGATCACAGGCAATTCACCCTTCGGTGAGCATGAAAAAACGGCGGCATCACTGCCGTTGTTTTTAAAGAATGTGTGCCACCTGAATTTGGGAGACAGACAGCTCCTGCAGAACGGTACCTTCATTGTGGCAAAGACGGTTCAGATTTTATAATGAGCCATTTGCGCGATCGCCAATTTTGCCGAGATAGGCATCATAAAGCAGATGGCGAGAAACAATCTGAGATTCGACATGGTACAGCTAATGGTGAAATCGGACGCAATATTATGAACGAATAGTGAGATTTCGCATTAGATAGTTTCGATTTAATACTGCTGTTGGGTAATTAAACTAACGCTCGTTTAAATTTCGTAAAAATTTGTATGATTTTAATTTTTGTAAATATAATCAAGTAAAGTTATTAATAGATTTAAATACTTTTTTAGGAATAAAGTGACCCATAGACTATTTTTAACTTTATGTTGTCTATATTATATTATGTTAGGTGATGTTATTACATTTAATCTTGTTTTGTTCTAACAATACAAATGTTTGTTTTTTGTTTATAGTGTGTATTTTTGATTTATAACCTGCTCTTTATCGATTTTTTTTAACTAATTACCATTTTCTCTTGACCTTTAGTGCCGTTATTGCTTATTGACGAGTTAAGGCTCGCTTAAGAAGCTTAAAAACAAGATGATCAAAAAGATCGCTGTTTTGGGAGAAACGTCCTGACGTGGTGTGCGCAATTGCGCACCTGCTGGCGTGGGTTATTCGCGCGCCGGACCTGTATTTTCCTGAAAAGTTAATAATAATAGTAAGTGGATATCTGCATGTGTGGCGATATCTGTTTTGTTAGGAATGCAGGGAGCCTATGACAAACAAAGATCTTGAACTCGACACGTTTCCCAAACTAATCCGGAGAAACGCCAACGAACGTCCGAAGGTGCCCGCCTATAGAGAAAAACAATACGGCATTTGGCAGACCTATAACTGGAAAGACGTTTACGATAATTCCCGGTCCCTCGGTCTTGGACTGGTCGAATTAGGCGTAAAACGCGGAGATGCGGTTGCCATTATCGGCTCCAATCGGCCGCAGCTTTATTGGGTGTTTTCAGCGTCACAAGCTGTTGGTGCTTTGCCGGTTCCTTTGTATCAAGACGGTGTTGCTGAAGAAATTCAGTTTGTTCTTGAACATGCCGAAGCCAAAATCGTGATTGTGGAAGATCAAGAGCAGGTGGACAAAGTCCTCTCTGTTATGGATCAATGCCCAACCATCGAATATATAATCTACAAAGAAGATCGTGGCATGCGCCACTATGATCAACCCTTTGTGAAATCTTATGCTGAGGTTCAGGAATTAGGCCGGGCATACGATCAGAAGCATCCAGATTTCTATGAAGTCGAAGCTGAAAAAGCAAAAGGCTCCGATATTGCGACACTGATGTACACCTCTGGTACAACAGGCCGTCCAAAAGGCGTGATGCTGAGTTTTGATAACATGGTAACCGCCGGTCGCCTGTCGTCAGAATTCGAAAACTTAAACGAAAACGATAAAGTCCTCTCTTACCTGCCCATGGCTTGGGTTGGCGATCATCTCTTCTCGTATTCACAAGCCGCGCAAGCCGGTTTCTCTGTCAACTGCCCAGAAAATGCTGAGACTGTGTTGACGGATTTACGTGAAATCGGCCCGACATATTATTTTGCGCCACCAGCAATTTTTGAAAATATGCTGACGCAAATGATGATCCGCATTGAAGATGCCAGCAGTATTAAACAGAAAATGTTCCATTATTTCGTCGACGTTGCTAAAAAATGCGGCGTAGAAATTCTGGAAGGCAAGCCGGTTTCACTGGTTGATCGTCTTTTGTATAAGCTCGGCGACTTCTTGGTATTTGGTCCGTTGAAAAATACGCTCGGTTTTAGCCAAATCCGTGTTGCCTATACTGCCGGCGCGCCAATGGGTCCGGAAGTTTTTAAATTCTACCGCTCCCTTGGTTTGAACTTGAAGCAATTGTACGGACAAACTGAATCTTGTGCGTATGTGTGTATTCAAAACGATAAAGATGTTCGCTCCGATACAGTTGGTCCGCCAGCTCCTGGGTGTGAGATTAAAATCGATGAAGCGTCTGGTGAAGTCCTATTCAAAAGCCCAGGTGCTTTTGTTGGATATTACAAGAACGATGAAGCGACTGCAGAAGCTAGAAATTCTGAAGGTTGGGTCTATACGGGCGATGCCGGTATCATGACTGACGATGGTCAACTTAAGATCATTGACCGGGCCAAAGATGTTGGCAAATTGACCGACGGGACTTTGTTCGCGCCTCAATATATTGAGAACAAGCTGAAATTCTTCCCGTTCATTTCGGAAGCTGTGTGTCACGGTGCAGATAAAGAGACCGTAACGGCCTTTATCAATATCGACATGGAAGCTGTTGGGAACTGGGCAGAACGCCGCGGAATTTCTTACACAAGCTATCAAGATTTGGCTGGCCGCGACGAGGTCTATGCTCAAATTAAAGACTGTGTAGAACAAGTGAACCGCGATCTTGGCATCGACAGTGAGCTTGCAGGCGCGCAAATTAGCCGTTTCCTTGTTTTACCAAAAGCGCTCGATGCGGATGATGGTGAATTGACACGGACACGTAAAGTTCGCCGCCGGATTATTGCAGAACGGTATGGTCAGTTGATCGACGCATTGTTTAGCGACGTGAGTGTTGTCAATATCGAGTCTGACATGACATTTGAAGATGGCCGAAAAGGGATGCTTAAAGCGTCCGTTAAAGTCGCCAATTCTGAAACTTATCCGGCAATGCGTGCCGCGTCGTAATTTGCAGGGGTTTAATTCAAAATGACAGTACAAGACGTTAAACCGGGTGAAGTCCTGCTACAAGTAGATGACATAAGCCTATCTTTCGGTGCGGTTCGCGCCATCTCGGATGTGAGCTTTAATATCCTTAAAGGTGAAGTTCGTGCCATTATCGGCCCGAACGGAGCTGGTAAGACATCAATGCTGAACTGCATCAACGGATTTTATCATCCACAGCAGGGTACGATCACTTATAAAGGTCAAGCCCGTAGCCAGATGAAACCATTTGAAGCAGCGGCCCAAGGTATTGGCCGGACATTCCAAAACGTGGCTTTGTTCCGTGGGATGTCGACGCTGGATAACATCATGACGGGTCGTAACCTGAAAATGAAATCCAGCTTGTTCTCTTCCATGATCTGGTGGGGCGGCGCTCAAAAAGAAGAAATGGAGCATCGCCGGTATGTGGAAGACATCATCGATTTCCTTGAAATCGAAGCGATCCGTAAAACACCAGTTGGACGTCTCCCATATGGTTTGCAAAAACGTGTGGAACTTGGGCGGGCATTGGCTGCGGAACCTGAGTTGCTGCTTTTAGATGAGCCAATGGCGGGTATGAACCTTGAGGAAAAAGAGGACATGTGCCGCTTTATTCTTGATGTGAACGATGAGTTTGGAACAACCATCTGCTTGATTGAGCATGATATGGGCGTTGTGATGGACATCTCCGATCGCGTTATGGTTCTAGATTATGGCGGGAAAATTGGGGACGGTGTTCCTGAAGAAGTCCGTGCTGATCAAAACGTTATCGACGCCTATCTTGGCGGCGGTCATTAATCCCCTTACAGGAGCATTTTTATGGAAACTTTGATGTCGGACTTTTTGTTCTTCGTTGAGGTCCTGCTTAGCGGATTGCTGACAGGTTCTCTCTACTCTCTCGTTGCCTTGGGTTTTGTACTTATCTTTAAAGCCTCAGGTGTGTTTAACTTTGCGCAGGGCGCAATGATGTTGTTTGCGGCCCTTAGTATGGTCGGTATTCAAGAAGCGCTGGGCATCCATTGGACACTCGCTTTCGTGATTACTGTGGCTGTTATGGTCGGTGTCGCATGGTGCATCGAAAAATTTGTTCTGGGCAAGCTCGTCAACCAAGAGCCAATTATTTTGTTCATGGCGACCATCGGTGTGACCTTCTTCCTTGATGGTTTCGGCCAGACAATTTGGGGCAGTGACATCCGTGTGATGGACATCGGATTGCCCGACGGCGTCTTTGATGTTGGCGGCGTGTTTATCGATCAGTTGGAACTTGTAGCTGGTGCTACGGCTGCAGCCCTTGTGATTGTCCTTGCGGTCTTCTTCAACAAAACCAAAATTGGCCGGGCTCTTCGGGCCGTGGCGGATGATCATCAAGCAGCTATGTCTGTTGGTATTTCGCTTCGGTACATCTGGATTGTTGTTTGGTCAGTTGCCGGTCTAGTTGGCCTCGTTGCTGGTATCATGTGGGGATCAAAACTTGGCGTTCAATTTAGCCTGAGTTTGATCGCCCTTAAAGCACTTCCTGTTTTGATGCTGGGTGGATTTACGTCTATTCCCGGTGCGATTATCGGCGGCCTGATTATTGGCTCCGGTGAGAAGCTTGCTGAAATCTATCTTGGCCCGTTTGTTGGCGGCGCTATTGAAAACTGGTTCGCCTATATGTTGGCGTTGGTCTTCCTCCTTTTCCGCCCGCAAGGTTTGTTCGGCGAAAAGATTATTGAGAGGGTTTAGGTTACATGTTTTATCGTGAAGCTGGACAATTCAAGTCCACCTACAAAGAAGACCAAGCCGTCTTTCCAATTCTTCAAGACCGCATCGGTATTGCGCTGATACTGCTGATTGCTTTCGTTGGGATCCCAATGTTTGCAAGCGAGTATGTCATTAGTGCCATTATGATACCGTTCTTGATCCTGGCATTGGCAGCTATTGGCCTCAATATTCTAACTGGATATGCGGGTCAGATTTCACTGGGCACTGGTGGCTTTATGGCTGTGGGCGCGTTTGCCGCCTACAAGTTCGCAACCTGGACCATCGTCATCGGCCAGTTTGAAGGAACGTTACCTCTCATTGCGACGATCCTTCTTGCAGGTGTTGTCGCCGCTCTTGTTGGCGTTATGTTTGGTATTCCAAGCTTGCGCATTAAGGGCTTCTATTTGGCCGTTGCCACATTGGCCGCTCAATTCTTTATTGAATGGGTATTGGTTAAGTTTGGTTGGTTTACGAATTACAGCCCATCTGGTGTTATCACGGCCCCACCGCTAAAGGTCATGGGATATCTGTTCGATACGGCCCCTGAGAAATATGTGTTCACTTTGACATTTGTCGCTGTGTTGGCCATGGCCGCAAAAAATCTGGTTCGAAGCCACATTGGCCGCGGCTGGATGGCCATTCGGGACATGGACATTGCCGCTGAAATTATCGGCTTTAGACCACTGCAAACGAAACTTTCAGCCTTTGCTGTCAGCTCCTTCTTCTGTGGTGTAGCAGGAGCGTTGTGGGCATTTGTCTATCTTGGAACTGTTGAGCCAGAAGCGTTTGGTATTAACCGCTCATTCTCAATCTTATTTATGGTGATCATTGGCGGAATGGGAAGCATTGCCGGCTCCTTTATCGGAGCCGCATTTATTATGCTTCTGCCAATTTTCTTAGCCAATGTACCACCAATGATTGGTTGGGACATTGGTGTAGATTTGATCGCTCATATTGAATTTATGGTTTTCGGAATAATGATTATCTTTTTCCTAATCGTTGAACCACATGGGCTCGCAAGGCTCTGGTCAATTGGTAAGGAAAAACTGAGATCTTGGCCGTTTCCATATTGATCTGTCGTCAAAAGGCAGTCACAGTAGAATGATTGCTAACAGGTGATAGTAACTATTCTCTTGGCGGTATTTTCCGCATTTAAACAAGAGTAACTCTGGGAGGAAAACATGAGTTTGAAGAAATTTGTACTCGGTGCATTAGGGGCCGCAGTTCTTGCCGCTCCATTTGCAGCGCCAGCACCAGCTTTTGCTGAAGACACTTTGTATTTACCAAAATTGGTTTACCGGACTGGTCCATTTGCACCAGGCGGAATTCCAACAGCTAACGGCGCTGTAGATTATTGGGCGATGATTAACGAGCGCGACGGCGGTGTCGGCGGCGCAAAAGTGATCGTTGAAGAATGTGAATTTGGTTACAACACTGACCGTGGTGTTGAATGTTACGAGCGTACGAAAAAGAAAAACGGCGGCGCGCTTGTGTACCAACCTTACAGCACTGGCGTAACTTACGCACTTGCTGATAAAACACGTACTGACAAAATCCCTCTTTTAACAATGGGTTATGGCCGTTCGGACGCTGGTATTGGTAAAGCATTTCCTTGGGTTTTCCCAATGGCGCTTAACTACTGGGGCCAAGCAACTGGCATCATGAAGCATATGGCTGCTCAAGAAGGTGGCATCGATAACATGAAGGGCAAGACAATTGCTCTTGTTTATCTTGATATTGCTTATGGCAAGGAATCTCTTCCAATTTTCCGTACCATGTCAGAAAAATTCGGCTTTAAGCTGAAAGAATATCCTGTCACTTTCCCTGGTATCGAGCAGAAAGCAACTTGGTTGCAGATCCGCCGTGCGAAACCAGACTACATTGCCATGTGGGGCTGGGGCGTAATGAACCAGACAGCGATCAAAGAAGCAGCTAAGATTAAATTCCCAGCTGATCACTTCATTGGTAACTGGTGGTCAGGTGCTGAGCAAGACACTGTTCCTGCTGGTAAAGCTGCCATTGGGTACAAAAGTGCAACTTTCTCATCTGGTGGTAAAGACTTCCCTGTTATCCAAGATATTCTGAAACACGTTTATGCCAAAGGTAATGGCAAAGGCGAAAAGAATGTTGGTCAAGTGCTTTATAACCGTGCGGTTGTAACTCAAATACTTATCCACCAAGGTATCTTGAATGCGCAAGCAAAGTATGGCGTTAAAGCTATTACTGGTGAGCAACTTCGTTGGGGCATGGAAAACGTCAAAATGGACGATGCAGCAGCTGAAGCAATGGGTGCAAAAGGCCTAGGTCCAAATGTGAACGTTACTTGTGCGGATCATATTGGTGGCGGTGGCGTCTTCATTCAACAGTGGGATGGCAAAAAATGGAACATTGTGTCCGATTACCTGAAACCAATGAATGATCTGGTTGTTCCTGCGATGGAAGCATCTGCAGCGAAATACCTTGAAGAAAAAGCTTTAACTGCAGCAACTTGCAACTAAAGCTAATCAGTAACCTTTAAAGAGAGAGTCTTGCTAATGAATGCGTCAAGCAACCCACTTCTCAGGGTCAATAATATCGAGGTCATTTATGACCATGTTATCCTTGTCTTGAAGGGTGTATCGCTACATGTCCCTGAGGGAAGTATTGTATCTATCCTCGGGGCCAATGGCGCGGGTAAGACAACAACTTTGAAAGCCGTTTCTAACCTCCTCCGCTCTGAGCGCGGGGAGGTTACGAAAGGCAGTATTGAATACAAGGGCACTGATATCACCGAACAGTCTCCACCCGAATTGGTGAAGCAAGGTGTTGTTCAGGTTATGGAGGGTCGTCATTGTTTTGAACATTTGACGGTTGAAGAAAACCTTCTTACCGGAGCATATACCCGTAAAGGCGGCCGTGCCGTCATTAATGAAGAACTTGAAAAAGTTTATCATTATTTTCCACGCCTGAAGGAACGCCGTACCTCGCTTGCGGGTTATATATCTGGCGGTGAGCAGCAAATGGTGGCCGTTGGCCGTGCCTTGATGGCAAAACCAAATCTGATCTTGCTTGATGAGCCTTCGATGGGGCTTGCGCCTCAGCTTGTGGAAGAGATTTTTGAAATTGTGAAGCGTCTGAACGAAGAAACTGGAGTGAGCTTTCTAGTTGCCGAACAGAACGCGACGATCGCCCTTAAATACGCCCATTACGGATATATTCTGGAAAATGGCCGTGTTGTAATGGATGGCGTAGCAGCAGATTTGTCTAACAATGAAGATGTGAAAGAGTTTTATCTGGGCCTTGGTGGCGACGGACGGAAAAGTTTCCGTGACGTGAAGCATTACCGCCGCCGTAAACGTTGGCTTGCATAACGTCATCTACCGACAATAAAAGTAAAAACGATTAGGACTATCATGACTGGCGCTGACAACCATTTCGACGCTTTGGAAACCCGTGATCCTGCCGTTCGCGAAAAAGAACAAATCGCGGCATTGCAGGAACAGATTGCGTATGCGAAAGCAAACTCTGCCTATTTTGGCGATGTGTTGAAGGATATCGACCCTTCTTCTATCGACAGCATTGCGGCTTTAGCTGCTTTACCTGTAACGCGGAAATCCGATTTGATTGCGAAACAGCAGGCGGTTCCGCCGCTTGGTGGCTTAAATGCTGAGGCAATCTCTGACGTTGCCAATATTTTCATGTCACCGGGCCCAATTTTCGAACCGGCGCAGGAAAAGAAAGATTATTTCCGCATGGCGCGTGCTATGTGGGCCGCAGGCTTCCGTCCAGGCGATTTGGTTTACAACACCTTTTCATATCACATGACGCCGGCAGGCCACATGATGGAAAGTGGTGCTAGGGCCATTGGTTGCCCAGTTATTCCAGCCGGTATTGGTAACACTGAGATGCAGTTGCAAGCGATCTCAACGTTGAAACCACGCGCTTATGTTGGCACACCGTCTTTCCTTAAAATTCTTTTGGAAAAAGGTGCTGAAGCCAATATGGATATGTCCTCCATTAAGGTTGCCAGCGTTGGCGGGGAAGCACTTCCACCGTCTCTGCGTCAGGCCCTTAAAGACCTTGGTGTGGAGAAGGTAATCCAATCTTATGGCACCGCAGATTTGGGTCTGATTGCCTATGAAAGTGATCCTATCGAAGGCATGAGCATCGATGAAGGCGTTATCGTCGAAATCGTGCGTCCAGGAACTGGTGATCCAGTAGAGCCAGGCGAAGTGGGAGAGGTTGTTGTTACCAGTTTCAACAAAACCTATCCCCTCATTCGCTTTGGGACAGGTGATATGTCAGCGTTCCTTGAAGGTGGCAGCACATGCGGCCGCACAGGACCACGGATTAAAGGCTGGATGGGCCGCGCAGATCAAACAGCTAAGGTTAAAGGCATGTTTGTACACCCGGGTCAGGTGGTTAACGTTCAAAAACGCCATAGCGAGCTTAAGAAAGTACGGTTGGTTATCTCAAGCGCTGATAACGTTGATTCCATGGCACTTCATTGCGAAGTTGCAGACGGATCAGATGATCTTAAAGGCGCGATAGCGGCATCATTACAAAGCTTTTGTAAGTTGCGCGGTGGTGTGGAATTTGTGGCTGTTGGTAGCCTTGCCAATGACGGAAAAGTCATCGACGATCAACGCAGCTACGAATAAAACTGAAGCTGCGACCATATGCGTCACATGCAATATGTTGCTAAGAAAAGAACATTCCTGTAGTCAGGGAGTGTTCTTTTTTCATTTCTGGGTGATCTAACGCTCTATGAGTTTGCATGTCCAAAGTCTTACCTGTATCCGGCAAGATCGCCTGATTTTCAAATCTGTGGAGCTGTCGCTGAGCAGCGGTGAAATTCTGTGGGTGAAAGGCCGGAACGGAGCAGGAAAATCGTCGCTTCTTCGTATACTGGCAGGATTGTTGAAACCGGCTTCCGGAATTGTTTCCTGGGATGGAACTGATGTTGAACAAGAGCCGGAGCAATACCAACAAAACCTTCGCTATGTAGGACATCAGGATGCCTTGAAGACGGCCTACACGGCCCGTGAGAACCTGAATTTTTGGTCCCAATATACTGGCACTAATAATGTCGCGGCGGCTCTAGAAGCGTTTCAACTTCAAACCATTGCAGACCATCCTGTTCGGATTTTGTCCGCTGGGCAAAAAAAGCGTAGCAATCTTGCCAGATTAATTGCCTGTCCTGCGCCACTTTGGATTCTTGATGAGCCAGTCAGCTCCCTTGATACGGATTATATTGATCTCTTTAAAAACCTTCTGGAAACCCACGTTAAGGCGGGCGGAATGGCTCTTTTGGCAACCCATCAGGATTTGGGATTGCAATCTGCACGTCATCTGGACCTAAATGACATATGGCAGGTGGCTGGATGAATTCATTTCTGGCTCTTCTGATGCGTGACATGCGGTTGGCCTACCGCCAAGGAAGCGCGCTCACTATGACACTCTCTTTCTTTGTCATTGCAGTGACATTGTTTCCTTTGGGAGTGGGCCCCGAACTCAACGTGTTGGCCCGAATTGGCCCCGGTGTCTTATGGGTGGGAGCGTTACTTGCGTGTCTGCTGACCCTTGATCGCATTTTCCAAGCAGATTATGAGGACGGCACGCTTGAACAACTTCTCATGGGGCCGCTCCCAATAGAATTTATAGTGTTGGCGAAAATCATGGCCCATTGGATCACGTCAGTGCTGCCGTTAATCATTGTCTCACCCATACTGGCGATCTCTTTGAACCTGCATTCGGACGGAATCTGGGCCATGGTGATTTCATTACTAATCGGGACACCTGTATTGAGCCTTATTGGCGCAGTGGGCGGGGCTTTGACTGTGGCAATGCGCCGCGGCGGTGTCCTATTGTCACTGTTAGTGCTCCCGTTATATATTCCAGTATTGATATTTGGTGTGGCTTCAGTGGAGGCAGCGGTTGCGTTGTTGCCGATGGGTCCCCATCTTATGTTACTTGGTGGCTTATCTCTTGGCGCACTTGTTGTGTGCCCGTTCGCCGCCGCCGCGGCCCTTCGATTGGCTGTGGAGTAAGAATGATGAAGCTGAGGCTTATGTTGAAAATGAGGACAGGACAGCAATATGGCAATTGACTTGCACAAATATGCTAACCCAACTCGGTTCTTGCGCATAGCGAACGCGATTTTTCCGTGGTCGATTGTTGTGAGTGTCGGGTTGTTAGTGGCTGGGCTGTATCTTGGACTGTTTGTCGCGCCTCCTGATTATCAGCAAGGCGAAACTGTGCGTATCATGTTTGTTCATGTACCCGCTGCATGGATGGCTATGTCCGTCTACAGTATGATGGCAGTCTCGTCTGCGGCGGGCCTTATCTGGAAACATCCGGTGGCCGATTTATCCGCAAAAGCGGCAGCACCTATTGGGGCTTGCTTTACCTTTTTGGCACTCGTCACAGGATCTCTTTGGGGCCAACCCATGTGGGGTGCCTACTGGGTTTGGGATGCCAGACTAACCAGTATGCTGATCTTGCTGTTTTTATATTTGGGTTATATGGCGGTTTGGGAAAGCTTTGAAGATCAGTCAAAGGCTGCCAAAGCGGCGGCTATTCTTGTGCTGATCGGTGCCATCAACATTCCCATCATCAAGTTTTCGGTCGATTGGTGGAATACACTTCATCAACCTGCCAGTGTTGCGACAATGGAAGGCCCTAAAATTCACGGCTCCATATTGACCCCGCTTCTTATTATGGGGCTCGCCTACACAAGCTTATTTGTTACAATTTTCATCATTCGAGTGCGCGCAGAAATTTTAGGGCGGCGCCTCAGAATGTTGAGAGTCAATCAATTGCAGGAGTAACGCGTGAGTGATTTTCTGGAAATGGGCGGATATGGTACCTTCATTTGGTCGTCCTACGGTCTGTCGGCCGTTGTATTGATAATTCTGGTGATCAGTAGCGTTCGCCGTCTTCGGCAAGTGGAACGCGATCTGAAACCACTTGAAGAAAATAAACGATCCTTGAGAAAACGGCCTGCCAAAGAAGGGGCCACGTCATGACTAGAAAACGCCGGCGTTTATATATTGTTGTGGTTGCTATGGCCGTGTTGGGTCTCGCTGCCAGCCTTGTCTTAATGTCCTTTGAAGATAGCCTTGTATTTTTCCACAGCCCCTCTGATTTGGTCGAAAAACCTGTGCCGGCGGGCCGGACTTTTCGCCTCGGCGGTCTGGTGGAAGAGGGAAGTTTTGTGAAATCAGGTGTTGATATCACTTTTAAAGTGACAGATTTGGCTGAAAGCATCGATGTGGAGTTTCGGGGTTTGGTCCCTGATTTGTTTCGGGAAGGCCAAGGCGTTGTTGCAGAAGGCCAGATGAATGAGGACGGTGTTTTCGTAGCGAGTAATGTCCTTGCCAAACATGATGAGAATTACATGCCGCCAGAAGTTGCTGAAAGTCTCAAAAAGGCTGGTAACTGGAAAGCTAAGGAAGAAAACTAATGATCGGTGAGATCGGACAATTTGGATTAATTCTCGCCTTAGTAGTGGCAACGCTGCAGGGCACACTTCCCCTTGTTGGAGCGGCGCGCGGAAATATCGTACAAATGCGCTTTGCCAGTAACGCGGCGCTTGTCCAGTTTTTAGCGGTTACGCTCAGTTTTGCGGCACTTACTGTTGCCTATGTGGGAAGTGATTTTTCAGTTGTTAATGTGGCGAAAAATTCTCATTCCTTAAAGCCAATGCTTTATAAAATTAGTGGCGTTTGGGGGAATCACGAGGGCTCTTTGCTTTTGTGGGCGTGGATTTTGGCGCTCTTTGGCTACGCTGTAGCGGCCTTTGGTCGCAACCTACCAGATAGTCTGAAAGCACGAGTGCTAGCCGTTCAAGGTTTGATCGGCGTTGGTTTTTTGCTATTTATTGTCTTCACCTCCAACCCGTTTGAGCGTGTTGATCCCGCCCCATTCGATGGCCAGGGCTTAAACCCTTTGTTGCAGGATCCGGGTTTGGCGTTTCACCCCCCATTTTTGTATTTGGGATATGTCGGTCTTTCTATAACCTTCTCTTTTGCCATTGCTGCTCTCATCGAGGGCAAGGTTGACCCGGCATGGGCGCGTTGGGTTCGTCCTTGGACGTTGGCCGCATGGTCCTTTCTCACCCTCGGCATTGCCCTCGGATCTTGGTGGGCCTATTACGAACTTGGCTGGGGGGGCTGGTGGTTCTGGGACCCTGTGGAGAATGCCTCCTTTATGCCGTGGCTAGTCTCAACTGCATTACTGCATTCAGCCATTGTTGTTGAAAAACGGGACGCCCTTAAAAATTGGACGATCTTGCTGGCGATCATTGCGTTTAGTTTGTCGTTGCTTGGTACTTTCCTCGTGCGGTCTGGGGTTTTAAACTCGGTTCACGCGTTCGCATCAGATCCTGCACGCGGTGTGTTTATTCTAGGCTTTTTGTTTGTCGTGGTTGGCGGCTCGCTCACCTTATATGCAGTTCGGGCTCCGTCTATGAAAGGCGGCGGCTTATTCGCCCCCATAAGCCGCGAGGGGGCATTGGTTTTAAACAATCTATTGCTCTCAACGGCAGCGGCTACAGTCTTGCTGGGAACATTGTATCCTATTTTTCTGGACGCCATATCCGGGGCCAAAGTCTCGGTAGGGCCTCCTTACTTTAACTCGACCTTTTTGCCATTGGCTATTCCGCTGGTTATAGCTCTTGCATTTGGGCCATTTCTTCCGTGGAAACGGGGTGATTTGAAGGGCGTTTTATCTCGCTTGAAGTTGGCGCTTTCCTTCGTGGTGATGATTGTTGGCGTGACCTGGTGGATTGTCGATGATGGGCCAATTCTGGCTTTTGTTGGCATGGGGTTATTCGCGTGGTTGGTTGCGTCTGTTCTAACTGAACTCGGCGATCGGATTAAGTTGTTCAGAACTAGCTTACGCCAAAGTTTAAAACGATTTTTGAACCTGCCTAGAAGTGCATACGGCATGACGATTGCCCATTTGGGTGTTGCAATGGTTGTCTTAGGTATTACCGCGTCAGAAGCCTGGCAGAGCGAGAAACTTGGCGTCATGATGCCCGGCGAGACGGTAACGGTCGGTGGTTATGACTTCCAATTTGGCGGCGCAGAGCGCTTGAAGGGTCCCAATTACGATATTCTGCGGGGCAGTTTTAAAGCCAGTAAAGACGGTGTGTTAGTTGCGGAGCTCGATCCGGAACAACGGGTTTACCAATCTCCGCCCATGGAGACGACGGAAGCAGCGATTTGGCCCATGATGTCTGCCGATTTATACGTGGTGATTGGCGAAGAAGACGGTAAGGGTGGCTATGCGACCCGTATTTATCACAAGCCTTTCATTTCGTGGATTTGGTTCGGTGCCATTGTCATGTTTATCGGCGGCGGATTTAGCTTGAGCGATAGACGTTTCAGAATTGGCGCGGCGAAAGCCCGCAAAAAAACAATTGAAAAACAAGCAAAAGCTGCAGGGGCGTAATTATGAAGTTGAGTTTTATGACCCCCATACTGACGTTTATGGTGATTGCAGGCGTAATGTTCTACGCGCTTTTTTACTTGGATCCGAAGGAAATTCCATCGGAATTGTTAGATAAAAAGGCACCCTCTTTTGCTTTGCCGGCAGTTCCGGGGTACGGTGATGATCTTTCAAGTGAGAACTTGAAAGAAGGCAAGATTACCCTGCTGAATGTTTTCGCGTCCTGGTGCGTTGCCTGCCTTGCAGAGCATCCAACCTTGATGGAATTAAGCCGTCAGGGAAAGATTGATATCTATGGTTTGAACTATAAGGACAAACCCGAAGCCGCAGCAAAATGGCTGAAAAGGAACGGCAGCCCTTACAAGCGTACTGGTATGGATCTTAAAGGCCGCGTTGGAATAGATTTTGGCGTTTACGGGGTTCCAGAAACCTTCATCATGGGACCAGATGGTACCATTTTGGACAAGATTATCGGCCCTATCACTGAAAAAGATCTCAAAACTCGTATCTTACCAAGACTTACCGGAGATGCAGGATGAGTTTTAGGCTGAAACGGGCAAAATCATTGCCAATCTATGCAACTCTTCTGCTTTTCACTATTGGGTTTGCAGGCTTCGCTAACGCTGTGTTTGTTGAGGAACGGCTTGCCGACCCCGTGAGCGAAGAACGGGCACGTAACATTTCAGAAGGCATCCGCTGCCTTGTTTGCCAAAATCAGTCGATCATGGACAGCAATGCCGGTCTTGCAAAAGATCTACGCGGCATCGTTCGCGAGAGGGTCCTTGCCGGTGATAGTGACGATCAAGTGCGTCAATTCTTGGTCTCCCGCTACGGAGATTGGGTTTTGTTGAACCCGCCCTTTAAAATGCAAACACTGGTATTGTGGCTAGCTCCCTTTGTTGTGCTAATTTTCGGTGGATTTTTAATGATCCGTTTTCTGCGACGTAAATCCGCAGACCAAATTGGTAAACCACCTTCAGAACCGTTATCGACCGCTGAAATGGCGGAGCTTGATAAGCTGATTGCCGAAGATGACAGTAAAAGAGGTCAGCCATGATCTGGTTAGTATTTTGTATTATTAGTGTCCTTGCGGCCCTGTTGCTGTTTGTCCCATTTCTGCGTCAAAACTCTAATTCTGTATCCAGAACGGAACAAGGAATTGTCGTTTATAAACAGCAGTTGACCGAACTCGATGCAGATGTCGCTCGCGGTGTTGTTAATGAAGCTGATGCGGCTCCTGTTAGGTTAGATATACAGCGCCGAATTTTGCGAGTTGGCAAAAGCGATGATATTGGCGGCATTAAATCCGTTACCCGGCAACCCATACTTGCGGCCGGCCTTGTGGTTCTTGTCTTTGGTACTGCTTTTGGCTTGTATCAGTATTTGGGCTCACCTGAGTTGCCATCAAAGCCTCTCGCGAGCCGAGATATTGAAAAAGAGAAGCGGGATTTTGCCGGGCAAGACTTTGAAAGTCTTGTGGAACGTCTCGCAGAGAAGTTGCAAGAACAACCTGATAATCTGGATGGCTGGGTTTTGCTGGGAAGAACTTTGTCTCGCATGCGGCGTTTTCAAGAGGCGGCGAACACGTACATGCAAGCCACTCGCTTAGATCCAACAGATGTGGATTTGTATGTGGCCGCTGGTGAGAATTTTTATTATGCGGCCCGTGGTACTATTAGTGACGCTTCCCTTGAAGCCTTTACGCGGGGCGCGCGCCTTGATCCGCAACACCCCGGTGCCCGCTATTACTTGGCGGAATATGACGCGCAAGAAGGCGCAACAGCGAAGGCGCTTGATGCTTGGGTTTCCCTGTACCGGGATAGTGATCCCGATGCGCCGTTCATGAAGATATTGCAAGCTCGTATTTCTCAAGCCGCGAAGATTGTGGGCAGAGATGTGGCGGCAATCTTGGCGGAAAAACAAGTCGTGCAAACAGCAGATGCTGGACCAACTCGTGCTGACCGGGAAGCAGCCGCAGAGATGTCTGAAAGCGACCGTCAGGAAATGATCCAGTCTATGGTTCTAAGGCTTGAAGAGCGCATGCAAAATGAACCAGAATTTGACGGTCTTATGAAACTTGGTAAAGCCTATAGCGTTCAACGGGATTATGGGAAGTCGGCCAGTGCCTACGCGCGAGCGGCTGAAATGAAATCCAAAGATCCTTTACCGCTCATTTTGCAAGCCCTATCTTTGGTTCAAAATGCTGGTGCTGATGGGCCGCCTCCAGTTGATGCAATCAGGATTTATAGAAAAATTTTGACACTGGATGATACTGTTGCTGAAGCGCATTGGTATATTGGATTAGCTGAAGTGGAAGCGGGAAATCCTGAAATTGCTCTGAAACATTGGCAGAAAATGCAATCACTCGTCCCTGAAAATGCACCTCTCTATGCAAATGTAACGAGGGCGATAAAGGCCCTTTCACAACCCGCCCAAAATTGATACTTTACGGGTGGGTAGAAACCCGCACTAATTGAGGCACGGGGCAGATGGTAAAAATATCGGGGAGCATGTCGAGTAATGTCACACTGTCAGGCAGAATGCTTGGCCGTCAGTCGACTGATGCTGGACAGCAGGTCAAACCCGTTGAAAAAGCAATAAAGCCTGTGGTCCTTAAAGACCATCAACCTGATATGAAGTTTAGCGGTATTGGCCGCAACGTTGATATTCGTGTTTAGTGTTACGTTTAATGCTCTAGCCTAGCTATAGGAAAAGGTGATTTCGGTGGCATCAACGAATCCTGCAGATTTTAAGTTTGCAAAAGAAATTCCGGAAGGTGACGATTTTGAACGGGATGTCTGCACAGATTGCGGATGGGTTCATTATGTTAATCCGAAAATTGTTGTGGGCTCTGTTGTTACTTTCGAAGACAAATTCCTGTTATGTAGACGAGCGATAAATCCGCGCAAAGGCTTTTGGACGTTACCTGCTGGATTTATGGAGCAGAAAGAAACTACAGAAGAGGGCGCCATTCGGGAAGCCTTTGAAGAGGCCAATGCTCATATCAAAATCCGTGATCTTCTGGGTGTCTATAACATTACTCATATTAGTCAGGTGCAGATGATGTATCGGGCTGAACTTGAGGCGCCGGAATTTTCAGCAGGCCCAGAATCTCTGGAAGTGGCGCTTTTTACGTGGGATACAATCCCGTGGGGAGAGCTGGCCTTTCCAACGGTCTACTGGGCGCTACACCAATATCTCTGCATTAAAGATAAAGATAGCTATGTGCCCTTTGGGAATGCCGATGGGGATCTGCTGACACAGTCATACGACATCATGAAACGTTAACTCATAAGGTAGCCCCCTAATGAATAAGAAATTGAACGCAGCGTTATTGATCGTTGTTGGTACATTTGTTCTCAGCAATCCGGCCGCCGCCGATTTCATGAAAGGCCTGAAAGACACTCTCAACAAAGTCACCACTCAGCCAGCAACCTCATCTGGTAGTGATACGAGTTCCCTTGCTGTTTCCCAAATTATTGAAGGATTGCGCGAAGCCTTGAAGGTGGGCACAGCCCGGGTTGTTGATCAAATTGGCAGCAATGGTGGTTATGAGAGTGATCCGGATATTCACATTCCATTACCTAAAAAAATGCAGGAAGCGCAATCTATGCTTCGAAAATTTGGTCTATCTGGTTTGGCTGATGATGTGGAAGCCCGTCTTAATCAAGGCGCGGAAGCTGCTGCGCCAAAAACCAAGGAACTGATTGTCAAAGCGATCACGGATATGACGGTTGAGGACGCACAAGAGATATATGACGGGGCGGATGACTCTGCTACCCAATATTTTCGGAAGGTGGCAACTGATGACCTGATGGCAACAGTGCGTCCGGTCATTGATCAAGCGTTGGAAGAGGCGGGCGCGATCGCAGCCTATAATAACTTGCTCGGTGAGTACGCCAAATATCCGTTTATGCCAGACATCAAATCCAATCTTGGCGCCCATGCCACGGACCTCGCCCTAGAAGGTTTGTTTCATTATCTGGCAAAAGAAGAAGCCGACATTCGCAACAATCCTATTGCCCAAACAACAGATATTTTGAAATCAGTATTTGGTGGCCGGTAGGTTTTACCTGACTAGCTTTTGAGATAGTCCAAAAGCAACTCTTCATACGCCGCCACAGCTTTATAATGGCGAAGGGCATCTGGCATACTGATGAGAGAGTGGTGAAGTGTCTCCGCTTTTTCAAAGTCAGCTTTGATTTCTTCTAGTGGCGCGTTGAAAATTCGCACGGTGAATAAGATATCGTTGCAGCCTTCAAGCCGTTGCAGGGTTTGTTTTTCAACTCTGAAATAGATGTTTTGGCCGATGTTCGCGGCTGTGATATGAGATTTTTCAGGCTGTATCTCTCGCAACCAAGCGGGTTGAAAAAGTGCAGGATCATCAAACAAACCCCAATTAAAACGCTCGACAACACGGCCGGGTTTGAGGTTTTTGAAAAACTTGTCAATGGATCCGCCGATAGCCGGATTTAAGCCGGGGACGGGCACATGTATGGTTTGCAGGTTTTGGCCAACTTTATCTGCCAAATTCCACCCAGATGGAAAACAGACAGCGGCCGCAGCCAGAATATAATCTTCGCCGGTTTGCTGCATTAAGATGAGATCTTCTTGCACAAGGCTGGCAGCCCTTGCCAAGGGGCTCTCATGCTCTACGGGCGTTGCCACTTCTAGCTCTGGATAGTCAGCAGATAGACCGCTCTCCACAAGGCTGAGTATCTTTGCTTCAGATCCGGTAGCGTCGCCCGTGGTTGTGAAAACTGCATCAGCTTGAGAGGAAAATAACTCTCGTTTCAATTTTGTTTCGGATGTGTAATGTTCATCAACATCCAACCAACATCCAGTCTTTTGAGGTTTTAATCCCAAGGAAATTTTGTAATCGCCACTCTCTACCGGAAAATAGGGGAGCGGCATGCAGTTGTCCTAGCGTTTGGTTTCTGTCTCGACAGTATGCCGAGTGAGCAGAGGGACTTGCGCCAAAAAGAAAACAAATGTGACAGCTGTAAAGCCAAAGACTTTTACATTTACCCACATGTCCGTTGAAAAATTCCGCCAAACAGCTTCGTTGGTTACAGCAAGCAGAAGGAAGAAACTGATCAGACGCAGGGTCAGTTTTCGCCACCCCTCATCATCCAATTTCCAGACACCACCGAACAAGATTTTGATGAAGGATTTTTTGAACATGATGCCAGCACCAAGCGCTCCCGCAAACAGGATGTAAATAATCGTTGGTTTCATTTTGATGAACGTGGCGTCTTGGAAATAAAGGGTCAAGCCACCAAAAACGGTTACTACAATGGCGGTTATTAATGGCATAGCCGGAATTTTACGTTCGAAATAATAGGATACAGCGAGCGCGATCAATGTGGTTATCACTATGGCGCCGGTGGCTGCAAACAGTGACGTTGAGACACCTGTAGCAGCGGCTGCCGTCTCGGCTGCTTTCTCAACGCCCATGACCCGATCGTAGAGGGAGTAGACGGCAAAGAAAATAACGATGGGACCAAGTTCGGTCGCTGATTTGACCGCGGCAGGCATTCTACGCTGTGACATATTTGATGGTATCCTGAATTAGCTGTTATCAGCGCCGGAAAGGGCGCGGGCAAAATCTCTTGCGGTAAAGGGTTGTAAATCGTCAACACCCTCACCCACGCCAATGGCATGAACCGGAAGTTTGAATTTATCGGCGATGGCAACCAAAACGCCGCCGCGAGCCGTGCCATCGAGTTTCGTCATCACAAGGCCCGTAACACCGCAGACTTTACCAAAAACGTCAGCCTGATTAAGGGCATTTTGTCCGGTGGTCGCATCCAATACCAACAGGCAAGAATGCGGAGCGTCGGGATTTAGTTTCTTGATCACGCGGAGCATTTTCTCAAGCTCTGCCATGAGGTCGCTTTTATTCTGCAAGCGCCCAGCAGTATCGATGAGCAGTAAATCTGCGCCGTCTTGTTTGGCTTTCTCATAGGCACTGTAAGCCAGGCCCGCAGAATCGCCGCCAACCTTTGTTGTAATAACCTCAGCGCCCGTCCGTTCTCCCCAAATGGTTAATTGTTCGACGGCAGCTGCACGGAAAGTATCCCCTGCTGCCAAGACCACTTTTTTACCAGCGTCTGTATATTGTTTGGCGAGCTTACCAATGGTTGTGGTTTTTCCAGAGCCATTGACTCCGACGACCAAAACCACATGAGGTTTTAGTCCTTCAATAAGCTCAAACGGGATGGCGACAGGATCCAAAATTTCAGTAATTTCATCAGAGAGAGCTTCGCGAATTTCTTCGGGAGAGATTTCCTTATTGTACCGGGTTTTGGCAATGTTTGCTGCAATACGAGCCGCCGTTGTCACGCCGAGGTCAGACGTGATTAGCAACTCTTCCAACTCTTCCAGAACATCATCATCAAGTTTGCGCTTGGTGAAAATATCTGAAATTCCAGTAGAAAGAACAGTCGAAGACCGTTTCAGTCCGTCCTTTAGACGGCCAAACCAGCCCTTTTTCTTAGGCTCACTCATTAATTCTTTTAATCCTTAACGCTTGCAAACAGTTTTTTACCATCAGTGCGCACTATTTTCACTGACGCTATGTTACCGGGTTCTGCCTTGAAATCAAACTCAACTGGCGCGTAATGTTCAGTGCGCCCAATGGTTTCATTTTCAGCGAGCACTGATAACTGTTTGCCCACTTGCTGTTCTAGGTGACGGCGGAGATTAATTTCGCCCACAGCGCGCAAACTTGCTGCGCGGGATTTTCTGATATTTCCGGGAACCTGAGGCATTTTGGCAGCAGGTGTTCCCGGGCGTTCCGAATAGGGGAAAACATGGGCATAGGTAATGTCACATTCTTCTAGCAGGAGGCGGCTGTTTTCAGCCATCTCGTCGGTTTCGGTAGGGAAGCCTGCTATAATGTCTGCGCCAAAAACCACGCCAGGGCGAAGCGCCCGTGCTTTTTCAACAAATTTATATACATCATCGCGTAAATGACGGCGCTTCATACGTTTGAGAACCATATCATCCCCGGCCTGCAAGCTAATATGCAGGTGGGGCATCAACCGGGCTTCCTTTTCGATCAGCAGCCAAAGGTCTTCGTCGACTTCTACAGGATCCAATGACGATAGACGCAAGCGTTCAATTTCAGGAACGGCTGCAAGCAGACGCCGGCACATTTGACCAAGTGTTGGAACACCCGGTAAGTCTTCACCGTAGGCTGTAATATCAACTCCGGTCAGGACAAACTCGCGGTAGCCATTTTTGATGAGTGATTTAGCTTGGTCTACAATAGCGCCGAGCGGAACCGAGCGGCTATTGCCACGGCCATAGGGGATAATGCAGAAAGTACAGCGGTGGTTGCAGCCATTTTGAATTTGAAGAAAGGCGCGGGCCCGTCCCTCGAAACCTTCGATTAAATGGCTTGCAGTCTCTTCCGCTGACATGATGTCATTAACCTGAACGCGCTCTGTCTGTTCAAGACCAAAGGAAGAGGCTTCCAGTTTTTCAAGGTTGCCCAAAATCTGGTCAACTTCTTCCATTTTGGTAAATTGATCCGGATTTGTCTGTGCCGCGCAACCCGTCACGACTATTTTTGCGTCTGGATGTTCGCGGCGGGCGCGGCGAATGGCTTGACGGGCTTGTCTTTCAGCCTCGTTCGTGACTGCACAAGTGTTGATGATAATGGCATTAGTCATGCCTGCGGCGGTCGCGTGGCCGCGCATCACCTCGGACTCGTAACTGTTAAGCCGGCATCCGAAAGTTATAATTTCAGGTGCTTGCAGGGTTTTGGGACTACTCATTAACTTAACTTTCCAGCAAATCCTGAGACAGGACACCGTCAAAGGAAAAAGCAACAGGGCCGCCCATAAAGACGGAGCCGCCCTCGTTCCATTTCATATGGAGAGGCCCACCATTGAGAAACAACTGGGCCTCACCGTTTGAGAGACCGCGCATTGTGGCAGCCACGATGGTCGCACAAGCAGCCGAGCCACAAGCAAGCGTAATACCAACGCCGCGTTCCCACACCCGAAGGCGAAAATGTCCATCAGCCATAGGGCTGGCAACACTGATGTTGGCCTTACTTGGCAACAAGGGGTCGTGTTCAAGAATTGGACCCCATTTTTCAAGATCGACAGAATCTGCATCATCGACAAAGAAAACCATATGTGGGTTCCCCATGTTCACAGCGACAGGATCCGATAAAGGTCCAGCACTCATTGTAACATGTAAGGTATCTTCGGCTTGAGACAATGGGATCTCTTGCCATTGGACTTTGGGCAACCCCATATCAATGACAACATTCCCGTTGCCCGCCGCCGCCCCTTTAAGAAGGCCCGCCACAGTTTCAATAATAACGGTTTCCCGGTTGAGCTCTTCCATCATCAGGTGAGCCACGCAGCGGGTGGCATTTCCGCAAGCCTCAGCCTCGGATCCATCAGAATTATGAATGCGCATGAACACATCAGCATTGTCTGTAGGCTCCAACACAATCAGTTGGTCATAACCCACACCGCGGTGACGGTCGCCAATGGCGCGAAGTGCCGCTGGGGTCAAATTCGGATTGGTGATCCGTCCGTCAATAATGACGAAGTCGTTTCCCAGTCCATGCATCTTTTTAAATGTTACGTGTTCCATATGCCGCGATATAGGGGTTAAAAGGCTTCTGGTCCAGAGATATGTTGCTTTTTGGAACCTGAACTGTTGACTCTTGGCCTGCTCTATGGCTATTTCAGCTCACTCAATACAAATGAGCCATATATCTATGTATCTCCAAGAGATACCCGTCAGCCCACGAGTTTCGTGCACTGGCGTTTTTTGCGTTGTGTGGTTTGTTTGCGATATTGACCGAAATTGAAGCAGTGTTTTGAACGGGTACTAACCGGTATGTTCGAAAATTTGACAGGCAGACTAGGCGATGTCCTTGGTAAACTAACCAAGCGCGGCGCCCTTACTGAAGCAGATGTCAGCGAAGCCATGCGCGAAGTTCGTGTGGCATTGCTGGAAGCTGATGTTGCGCTGCCGGTTGTTAAAAGCTTCATTAAAAAGGTGAAAGCCAAAGCTGTTGGAACAGATGTCCTGCGGTCCATTAATCCGGGCCAAATGGTTATCAAAGTTGTTCATGACCAGCTTGTGGAGATTTTAGGCTCCGAATCGCAAGAGTTGAACCTGATCGCCGTTCCGCCAATCGTTTATATGATGGTTGGTCTTCAAGGCTCTGGTAAAACCACATCAACTGCGAAAATCGCGAAACTTCTCACCGCAAAGCATGGCAAAAAAGTCATGATGGCGTCCCTCGACGTTCGCCGCCCTGCAGCACAAGAACAGCTTCGGGTGCTGGGTGAGCAGATCGAAGTTGCGACACTTCCTATTGTTGATGGGCAGCAGCCTGTAGAGATCGCTAAACGGGCTTTGCAGTCGGCCGAAATTAAAGGCTTTGACGTTATCTTGCTCGATACAGCAGGTCGCTTGCATGTTGATGAGGAATTGATGGCGGAAATGAAAGCGGTTCACGCAATCGCTTCGCCAACAGAGACATTGCTAGTTGTTGACAGTCTGACCGGTCAAGATGCCGTGAATGTGGCTGAACAGTTTAAGGAGCGCGTTGATGTAACGGGTATCGTAATGACCCGGATCGACGGTGATGGCCGCGGCGGCGCTGCCCTATCTATGCGTCAAGTGACAGGTTGCCCGATTAAGCTTTTGGGTACCGGCGAAAAACTCGACGAGTTGGAAGCATTC
>Ga0209826_1000219_pt1 | contig 41227 bp, 31 predicted proteins | sample GOMGulsemesocosm_5_FD_184637 | JGI IMG/M metagenome (GOLD analysis project Ga0209826, IMG submission 184637) | Methane-oxidizing microbial communities from mesocosms in the Gulf of Mexico - GOM15C Gulf of Mexico (SPAdes) (version 2) | ecosystem: Environmental > Aquatic > Marine > Cold seeps...
TGATAGCTAGCCTGGTTTTTAGTAGACCAAGCTATAAGGTCGCTTAGCTTTATCAATCAGATAATCAATATCACTTTTATTTGAATTAATAAAATATTGAAGATGGTTTCTACGGGCTTCTGCTGCCTTAAACCGCCATTGAGAAAGCGTTGCATTATTTAGAAATTGATTTAATTCAGCACAATCCGAGCATGAGCAAGTAGAAGCAGGAGGACGATGCCAATCAGCGGGTGGCTCTAGTGGTTTATCAAGGCGTAATTGCAAATGCTCAATAACAAACTGACGTAAGCGCACCACGGCTAATAGTTTATTATTGCGATCAGACGGTTTTATTTGTAATGCCGCAGATAATAGAATTTTATCTATATCATAAGTCAAAGGCCATGCCAGCATATAATCGAGTACTTTTTCTACAATTTCAGTATTGATTAAGTTAAAGCTAATAATAAGGTCTGCAACCTCATCAGGCGAGAGAGTAAACTTGTTTATTTGCCAAGATGGCAATCCTGGAAAGCGTTTGTCATCACCAGCTAAAGATGCAGATAAAAGTAGTGCCGCTGCACTGAGCTGGTATCGGTTTTCTGTGTTTGACTTTTGTTGGCGACATAAGCCTGAGAGTAATGCAACACAGGTAGACTGCGCCTTTGGTGCGGATACAGTAATACAAGCCGTTGTATAGTCAACAACATCAGGCCAAGTTAGAAATTTAGAAGATTTAGCAAATGCTGTTGCATAGTTTTGTTGATATAACCCTGTTTTTGCAATAATTTCCCACAATTGCTTGATAAGCTCAATCGCCTCTATGTGTTGCAAGCAAATGAGAAAGCTGGGAATGCTGTCACTGCGATAGTTTCTTTTGGACTCATCAAAATAATCAGCAACCCAATCAGCCATTAAGAAAGTAGCTAGGGTGAGTGCATCTTGTTGAGCTTGTGGGTTCTGGTCTTTTTTCCATTGTTGACAAAGATTAGATAATACTGGGAGGGATGCCTCTAATCCTGCTTGATTAAGAATACTTAAATAATGTGTTCGTGGCCACAATACCAGCGCAGCGCAGTGATACATCCTATCAAAAGAAGCGCCAGCATTACCTGTTGCTTCTTGAAACTCAGTATCTTTAGGTTCCATACTATTGAAAGCTTCAGGGGGACAGAATTCAATAGCCTTAAAAGGCAAGTGAGGTAATTGAGGCTGGCTACCATCAGGGCTACGCCATTCAGATATAGCTTCGTAATGTTCTAGAACCTCACCTATTTCATACTCATCATCCTCTTCATTATTATTCCAATGATTATAATACCCGCCGCCTGTGTGTTCAGCATAACCACTTTCTTCAATGGAAATTAAAGCCAGATAAAGCTTACAATCTGCCTGATTGGCTGCAGCTATAAGGACATCTGCACTGGCTTTATCTTTGTTTTTTAAAGCATTAAAATTTAATTCAGCAATAGAATACTCATGCTCTAATAAATAGATAAGCTTTTCGGGTAAATTCTGTTTTATTGTTTTTTTATTTAGCGCTTGTTGCCAATTGTTAAGAAGCTGAGTGGTTTCTTGTTCTGCTTGATAATAATCAGGGGGGCTAGGAAGAGGGATTTTTTTATTATTGCGGATAAGGTTGTAGATTAAGGTTAAGCGACAGCCTTCGGTAATGGGTAAAACCTCGTGTACACAGTCAGCATAAAAAGCAGCAAAAGAAATTTCTTCCGTCTCTACGCTATGTAAATCTAGCTTTACTTCATCTTGCTGATGACGAACCACTAATTCACCACCGCTGTAATCAGAGGGTAATACAATAACCAAAGTCGCAAACATAGAGTCCACTTTTTCTGTATCACGGTGTGAGACAAAAAAGTCACCTTTTTCGTAGACTAAAAGTTTATACAGATCAGCCGAAACCTCACAATCAACGCCCAAGTCAAGTTTGACCTTATCAACTATTTCAGATAAGTTTTTTTGCCAGTATTTACCTGTTAGATTAACGTTGCTTGCATCAATTTGCCACGTTCGCCTTACCTCAGTGTCGACAAGCGTGTCGTAACCCTTTCCATAAGGAGCTTGTTCAGAAATATTGATAAGCTGTTCAGCTTGAACGGGTAGTAAAGGAAGTGAAATTCTACCGATTTGATTAACTTCTAAGCGAGGTGGGAATATTTCCAATGAATTTGTTGAATAAAATTTACCTGGAGAGGGTAGCTTTTTTAATATTTTTGCAAGCTGTTGAGTAAGCATTTTTAATCAAATAGAAATTGAGTGGATAAGGGAATTATAACCTTAACTTAGGATTGAAGATTTAATAACTCCTTGATTTTGAATTATCTTATGATTACACAGAAGTGACAATAAAACAGTTACGTAGCAAGCTATCCGCCTAATTTTCTAGCATGGCTGTGAAAATAAAATTCTACCTCATACTTTCGGGTATGATTAAACTCTCATTCTTAATCTAATTCTGTAATATTCTGGTTTTCAGATGTGATTTTATCTAATATATTGGATAAGGAATGTAACCCAGGGCTTTTTAAATATTCAAAGGGTTTTTGTTGTTTTTTACAGATATCTTTAATTTTCCAATAGGCATCGTGGCTTAGGCATTCGCTAGGAAAGATAACGACATCAGCACGATTTAAAGCTTGAGCTAAATTTTGGGTGCTTTTTTCAATGCCGCCATCATGGTGCAGAAAAACACCTGACTTTGCTTCTATCAGGTCTCGGTAATAGGGGACTAAACTGGTTTTTCCTCCCACATATAAAACACATTGTCCACAAAGCCCTTGTTTTTTAAATAGACATTTGTCCTCTGTTTTGTTTTGGCTTAGAACATAGTGTAAATGCTCGATTTCATTTTTATACTCAATGATGGTTTTTTTATCGGCATTTATTTGTTGCTTTAATGTTGACAGTGCTTGACTGGATTGTTGTTGAGAATTTTTAAGTCTCTCTATTTCAGTGGACTGTAGGTGGTATTTACCTTTCCATTTTGTTAACTGTATATTGAGGTGTTCAATTTCATTAGCACCCTTTAATATGGATAATTGTTCATTGGCATTAGTTAAGGCATTAACCTGATTGCTTAAGCCTACAGACGCTTCCGTTTGCTGCTGAATCTTTTGCTGTAAACAGGTATTATCTGCCTGCAATTGCTGAAATTTATCTTGTTGAATGCATTTTTCTAAATCAACTTTGTTTTGTTCTTTTTCAAGCTGAGTTAACCGCTTTAAGTCAACTCTGTTAGAAGCCCCAGACATATGAGATTGCATATGTATAGCACCATAACAATCTCTTTTCATCTGCTCGTTAGTCCGAGGGTGAAGAAGGATAGCCCAAAAAGTACTGATTAATTCGTCATTATTGAGAACTCTTTTCCATTCTTGAATTAATTCTGTTGCAGTCATTTTTTTTGTTTTCTGAACGGCTATTTTGAATTTTTTATTCAAATAACTTTGTACTTTTCTGCTACGAAAATCATTATAAGAGATGAGTGTGACAATAGTGGTATGAAGGTCATAAGAACAGGCATCTTTAATGGGGATCTGAAAAGAACGGAGTAATTTTTTTACTTCATCAAGAGTCAGGCAGGTACCTATAATCGCACAGTGGTAGTTATGGTCTAAGTCCCAGAGTTTGGTTCTTTCCTGTTTATATTGTAAATCAATGTTATCGGTTGCTTGTTGGTTAGAGAGAGAAAAATTATCAGTAAGCACTTGTTGTTCATATAATTGATTTAGCATTATCATTCTCCTTTCAAATTTATATGGTTTAAGTCGGTTCTGCTTCCCAGCACTCAATACTTAACTCATTTTTTAATTGTTCAAGCCATGTTTTAATTCTGTTTTCTGTTAGATCAGGTTGGCGATCTTCATCCAGAGTTAACCCTATAAAAGTGTCATCATTAATAAGCGCCTTGGATTCAGTAAAATCATAGCCAGCAGAAGGCCAGTGCCCAATAATCGTGGCACCTGATTGTTGAGCTTTGTCGGCCAATGCAATCATGGCATCACAAAAATATTCCCCCCAGTCTTTCTGGTCACCAAGTCCATAAATAGCTACTTTATAGCCAGTTAAATCAACCTTGGTTAAGTCATCGACTTTGTCTGCCCATTCATTTTGGATTTCACCGTCATACCAAGTAGGTACCCCTAAAATAATAAAATCATACTGAGGTATTAGCTCGGGTAAATTGGTTTCAAAAACCTCATGTAGAGTAACAATGTGTTCGCCAATTTCTTCGTGTAATGTTTCTGCAACAGCTTCTGTGTTACCAGTATCACTGCCGTAAAATATTCCAATTTTCATATATAAAAGTTTTTAGTGTAATTGCTTAAGTTCAATAATCTTGGCTCTTTTTCTTTTAGGTGCTGTTTTAGCTCTAAGTATTTGAGAGGACTGATTAAACACATGGGCTATTTCAAGAAATTGAGCGGTATCAAATTGAAAGGATATACGGCCTGGTAAATTAAGGTTAACGATGTTGCATTCGGGGCAGAATGATAACTGACAGTAAGTTGAGGTGATTAAAGGCTCTATAGGGCATGGTTTTTTTGACATAATATAGTTTAGATTTAATGTGTGGTCGTTTGCTGTGGGTTTATTTTTGATTTGCGTAAGTGCTGCTCCGCAATAAGTTCCCACATTGAAAGAATTTGCCTAAAAGTACCAGCCCATTCACCTAATGAATCACTGGCAGATGAGTTTAAAATGACTTTAATATGCCGATTAATATTTGCCGCTAAAGGTTCACAGGGTTTTAAAGCGTAAAGAGTCATCAGGTGGCAGATAACGGTAATAATAGTTGGAAAGTCAACAGGTTATTCTACGGGTAATTCGGATTGAGATAATGGGTTCATCAAGAGTTACCTTTATAATTATGAGGAGGCGTTAATCCACGATAAGCAACGCCAATGCAATTCCATTTTTCGTAACTGACAGCGATAGCTGGCATCATTAATATATTTAGGATATGCCAGTAGAGCCGCTATGTGTGTCACTATTGCTTGCGAAGTAAATGGGCCGGGGTCTTTAATATATAGCCGTATCAGCATTCTAATTTTTACTTTTATTAGTTCGGGTGTATCAGACTGCGAAACAGAAAAAAGAGGGTAAGGATTAGGGCTCATACTGTTACTCCTATTTATTTAAAAAATAATAAAGACAAGCGGAGATAATTATCTCCGCTTGTCAATTTTTAAGACGCTGAGACAGAGTCAATATCACCAGGGTTACGTAACATTTTATCGACTTCACCTTGATGCATTTCTTCTTCAGCAATTAAGCGTCTGGCATATTCCTCAAGTAATACAGAGCGCCCTTTGACCAGTTCCAGTAGTTGTTGATAAGCTTTAAATGCTTCACCTTCATGAACTAACGATTCGCGTAAAATATCAGCGATATCATGTTGATGTGTCTCCAGTAGGGTTCCAATGGCAAGTGATGGATGGCCTCCAAGGTGAGTAATTAATTCACCCGCTTCTTTGGCATGTCCTAAAGACTCGGTAGCTTGTCCTTCCATCCATTCAATAATAGGAATTCGGTTATAGCCAAAAATCATGAAAGAATAATGGGTGTAGCGAACAACGCCTGCTAGTTCAAATTCAAGGATTTTATTGAGTTGATCAATAACCGCTGTTTTATCTATATTTTGAGTCATGTTTTTTTTAGTGTAAAAGGACAGCTAAATTTATTTATCATCCAGTAGCTGAGAAGCTGGATTGTATAAAGGTGATGGGTAAAGACAGGTGCTTAAGCAAAGCTTTTTTAAACATTGCTTGGAGTTTTGGTCTAGGCAACGGATGTCAGCGGCACAGATAAGTCGCTGAGTAAGGAGTTGACTCATTTTTTCAGAACTGATTTCCACATATAGCATATTTTTGTTTTCACCAGTTGCGATTGTGTCGTTAACCCTAAGCTCTGTAGGTTGAAATTGATTTTTTTCTCTAAATAAGCTCTTCGTTATTTGGCGCAATATAATCACTAGGTTAATGCTATCTATTTTGGGTGGGTTTTTTTCATTTATAACGTGTTCAATATTCATGGCGTAGTCATCAGAGATGAAAAATCAAATAACGATCATTCATCTTAATGATAATGATTCTCATTTGCAATATAAATTTTAAAATAATTACCTTCCTGTGAATGTAGTCTGCTTTCTTGTCTGAATATTAGGGCACCTCTATTAATTCTGTTTGAATAGCTGAGCGTTTAAACTGTTTGATAACAAGGCGAAGATTGCAGTTAATAGAGGGCTGTTAACAAGATTTTCAACGAAAATAGAAAATAAATTAAACGTGCAGATACTAGGCATGAATTAATAGAGGTACCCATTAGTGATAGGGAGGGTGTTTGATGGATGAAAAGGCAAGTTAGAAATCGGGAAGTTGTTTCGTGCACGTTTAAGTATGAAATTTAATACTCTTAAGTTTCTTCCCTAGCGGAGGAAGAGCGAGATAAAACGACTTCCCCTTGTATCCATGGCTAATACTCTTTAACAATAAGGTTTTCTCTAGCTGAAGAGTCGCTAGAAATAAAAACCATGCGCCCCTGCAACAGCAGAAATAATGGCCAATAAGCTTAATGAGAGTAAAAATTTGTGCATTCTATGTAACCACATAAAAGCATTTTCACTGTCTTTTATCGCTTGTTCTTTAAACCAGTGATGTAGAAACAGAGGTTCTAATACGAATAGAACCAAGGTAAATATAGCCCAGACAAAGGTCATCAAATGCATCCACTAAAACTGTAGTTGTTGGTAGCGATCCCAAGCGTTCATAATTTCTAGCATAGCGTAGCCAGAAATACCTGTTATGAGCGTGGTTATACGTGCCTGAAATGCAAAGCGGCCTTCAAGTTGTTCAAATAAGGCTAACTTGCTAGTGACATCCTTCATGTTTTTAATGGCTGGGAGTAAGGTAGTGGTTACAAAAGCAACACCACCAATCCATAACACGATTGCAAAAACATGAAATGCTCGGGCGATAATAAAACTATTTAGGTTGTCCATTGGTTTAGTTCTCTCAAATTTAAATTATTACCTTCGATATAAATCATTCCAATACCTTTACGGGCTGAGCTATTTTGGCTGCGATCGAGACAAAATAAAGAGCTGTTGTGGCTAGGAAGCCCCTTCTATATGAAATCCTATGTTTTTATAAAATTCAGTTTAATTTTAGTCATTACTTTTCTTCAACCAGGGGTTTGTTCATAGTTAGGTAACATAATGGCATTGGGGTCAGGGTAAATAAACTGATACTCTAGCATTTGTTTTAGTTTGTTATTACTGACTATTCGATAGTTTGATGATCCATTGATATAGGTGGGTCTTGTGAGTCCATGCACATCACATAGAGTATTGTAATAATCACGTTTAGTTGGATGCTGGTCGGCGACTACATTGAAGGTTTCACCCCAAATATCACGTTGTATAATTCTTTGTATAATGGCAATGCAATCATCTTGATGCACCATATTGATAAGGTCATCTGCCCCCTTTATTTCACGACCTGCTACATGAAAACCACTGTTATAAGAGGGCCCCATTAACCCCGCAAAACGCAAAATAGTGGTGTTTAAATTTGGACAGTTGCTGAATGCTTGTTCTAAGGTGAGAACGGGGGTATCGGTAAACCGAGGCTTTATGGTTTCTGCATCCCGTTCATCGACCCAAGTCCCCGTTTGTGGGTAAACATCCGTCGAGCTAATGAAGATAACTTTATTAACACGGACTTGTTGCAGTTGCTGGCTTAAAAATTGTAATTGCTCAAGATAGGGTTTTTTGCTGGCACGGATGTTGGGTGGAAACGTTATGACTACACAATCTTCCACAAATAATATAGTTAATAAATCAGTCGTTTCATTATTTAGGTCAAGCAAAAAGGCTTGAATACCCGCTTGTTTTAAAGTGGCTATTTTTTCTTGTCTTGTGGTGCTACCTGTTACCTGATAACCTTTGTTGATTAACTGTTTGGCAAGCGGTAAGCCTAATGCGCCACAGCCAATAATTGTTACTTTATTCTTCATTTGTTTTTATATGTTTTTTTAACCATTCAAATTGTTGTTCTTGCCCTGCAATAAAAGACCTATCTGCATTGCGCCCTAAGTAAATCTTAAAAATCCCTCGTCCATTATGATCAAAAAAACTAATAGAATGAGTTATTGTGCCATGAAATAGTTTACTGATCAGAGCAATGGCATGGACATTTTCAGGTTTTAAATGGCCTTGAAAGGGATTGTCCTCACTCATTAAATTATAATAGCCAAATTTATTTGAGCCATTTGGAAACGGGCATTTGATTTCAAAAATACAACCCGCTACTTCAATAATAGTGGTGACTTTTCCCCATTGTTTTACGTGTTGTAAAACAGCTTCAAATTGGCTGGCAGGAAGCTCGGTTGCCATATTGTCAGGCAGGTGACGGATAATGGTTAATTCTGGTACCTCAAGTTGTTCGGCCATCACTGACGGTAGTGTGCCTGCATCTTGTTGCAGAATGTTTTCTATCTGCTTGCGTAAATTCATTTTAGCTCTCTTCTCTGGTTTTTAATTTTAAAAGGCCTATGGCTGTTAAGAATAATATAAAAGCTGGGGATAAGGGTATTGGAGTGACAGACCCAGTACCTACGCCATAAGTATTTTGTAATGCTGTAATCATTTCCTTGCTTAGAGGGAAGAGAGGGCCTGTGTACTGCGTTGAAATAGCTGAGTTTCCATTGATTTGATTTGATGGTTTAATATCAAGAGCATGGCCCATACCCAAGGAGTGCCCTAATTCATGTTGGGCAACACCGTAAAAAATACTCAGAGTCCAATCCATGCCAAAACGTTTGGTGTTAAAGACAATATCACCCGCTAGACCACTATCTTGAAAGGGAAAGTAAGCGTAGGCATTAGCATTATCAATATGAGTGACTTGCCCCATACGAATATCTGCCAAGGCTGTTGGATCATATTCGCCCGTTTCAGGTAGAGGGCCATAATCAGAAATTTCTACAAAGTGAATAGGCAGTATGTTGGCATAATCCCACATCGCTGCTTCTATTGCCCCCCGTAGATTTGAAGGAGGTATCGGCTTGCCCGTATAGAAATCCAATAGATTATTATTAAGCAAATTACTGTAACTGTAGGTTAAGGTGATGTCAGACCCTAAGCCATCAGGTTGCTCCCATTGACTGTAAATAGGAAAATAAATTTTATTAGCTTTTGCTGTTAATGAGGTCAACATTAGCCCCATTGAAAGACAGAGTAGTATTGCTTTCATAAGCTGATCCTCGCTCTACGATGCGCAGACCCCCCGATAAAGCTTAAAAGGCCACTCAAAAAAAATAACAGGGATGAGGGTAAAGGTACCGCTGTCACTTGCCAGCCAATATCTTCAAAGCCAGCGTAATCTAAAGTGGTTGGGAGTTGGCGTTGGCCAAAAGGGGTTGATGGATCCATCATGGCTTCTTGCAAAATACCGTTGCGGTCACTTAAAACATCCTCACCCCAATGAGCACCAAATTGACTTATAGGAATTAGCTCTCCATAAGCCGCTATTGCTGATGAACCTGTAAAAAAACTATCCGCATTGATGGCAGCAGACCAGGAATCCGCTTCACCATAGCCAAGAATATGACCTAATTCGTGTGTTGCTGTGGTCAAAAAATCGGGGCTGTCAGTGCTTAGGTCTGATTCGTCTTCACCAAAATACCAGCTGTGTACATCATTAAACCAGATGGTTCCTCCCCATAAACCGTAATCAGAGGCATCTTCTCCTATAGTATTTAACTGTCCTCTGGAATGAACGCTATCTTCAAACATTTGAGAGCCTGTAGCCGAAAGTCCCCAGCCAGTACCCGCAAAACCTAAGACAGCTGGTGATGAGGATGAGCCTCCAACAAAAATACGTAGTGTATTTTCTGCCACGGTTAAATTAGTCAGAGAAATAGAGGATCCCAATTGACTGGGGTGAGCAATATTGACTGACCAATGATTGCTGGCACTAGGTTTGATAGGACTCAAATGATCCGTAAACCCTGTATAAAAAGAGGCTGCCTGTTCAAGCCTGGCTCTACGGTTTTGAATGGGTGATCCGGTCAATTGATTGGTAAAAAAACCATGGGTATCGTAACTATAATCAAACTCTATTTGTATTGCATCAGCGGGTTGAAATAACCCAGCAATGAGAGCGGCTGAACTTATTATTCCTTTCGAAGTATTCATGTTATCTCCTTTTATTTGTTATTGGGCTACCCTGAGAGGGCTTTAAGGAAATGACTAGTGGGCAGTCATTATTTTCAGGGTGAGGGTAAACTTTGACGGCATAATTAAATACATGTTGAATCATTGCTTTATTGATGACCACATTGGGTTTATCGCATGCAACTAATTTACCTGCGTGCAAAACAGCAATTCTATCGGCATATAATGCGGCTAAATTAAGATCATGTAACACGGCTAATACGCCAACTTGCTGATGTTTTGCAAAGTCACGAGCAATTTTCAAACATTCATGTTGACGGGAAATATCCAGTGCAGAGGTTGGTTCATCCAACAATAGATAGCGTGATTGAGAGTCAACTGCCTCCCATATTTGGCTTAGAATTCGGGCAAAATGAACGCGTTGTCTCTCTCCGCCCGAAAGTGTAGTGTAAATACGGTCAGTCAAACAGCTAATACCTATTGCTGATATCGCTTGTTGAGCAATGTTTAAATCTTTCGCAGCATTACCCATCTTAGAATGAGGACTACGCCCCATTAAAACGACATCCAGTACTGAAAAAGGAAAGGATAGGCTGGAGCTTTGTGGCAAAATTGCACAGTGCTGAGCACGCTCAGCTGGAACCCATGCTTGTATTGCTGTTCCATCCATTTTAACCGTGCCTATTGTCGGTATTATTTCACCCGATAAACTGTTTAATAGAGTTGATTTTCCTGCGCCATTGGGGCCAATAATAGCCAGTAATTCGCCAGGTTTAACGGATAAAGAAATATTATCCAGTAATGTTTTATTGCCTATCTTTACACTTATATTTTCTGCCAATAACATCAAAACCCTCCAATCATTTTCTGGCAGCGGAGTAGCCAAAGAAAAAAAGGACCACCTAAAATACCTGTAATAATGCCGATGGGGAGCTCAGCAGGCAGCATAACGGTTCTAGCTAAAAGGTCGGCTGCCAGCAATAAGATAGCACCTAAAATAGCCGCACAGGGAAGTAAACTACGATGATCAGGGCCAAACCATAGTCGAAGTAAATGAGGGACAACCAAGCCGACAAAGCCAATAATTCCTGCAAATGACACGGTTGCACCAACACCTAAAGCCACTAAAAAAATTGTTATAGTTTTTATTTTTTCAACTGAAAAGCCCAGATGTGTCGCTTCTGCCTCACCTAGTAACATGGCATTTAAGGCGCGTGAGACTAAGGGTAAACAAACTAAAGTGATTAGAAAAAAGGGGGCGGCAGTGAAAATCTGCGGCCAGTTGGCACCGCTTAAACTGCCCATTGTCCAAAAAGTGATAGTGCGTAATTGTTCATCATCAGCCAAATAAACCAATAATCCTGTGGCAGAGCCTGCTAAAGCATTAATAGCGATACCCGCAAGAAGTAATGAAGAGATGTCAGGGCGACCGCCTACTGTTGCAAAATGATAGACTAAGCAAGTAGCAGCAAAGCCCCCTGCAAAAGCGGCAATAGGTAAACTATAAAGCCCTGTCCATTGGCTAAAACCTTGTAATACAGTCGATTCCAGAACAATAACAGCAACGGCAGCCAATGTGGCACCACTGGAAATACCAATTAAAGCTGGGTCTGCTAAAGGGTTTCTAAATAAGCCTTGCATGGCTGCACCTGAAATAGCCAAAACACTTCCCACTAAAATGGCTAGGACAATGCGAGGAGCACGAATAGACTGAAGTACAGCTTGCTGCGAGAGAGAATAATCCCACGGCAACTGAATGCCTATTGAGTTGCCAATAATGGCAATTGTCTGTCCAGTAGAAATGGAAACGGCTCCCATACTTAAAGAAACAATCGCAATCGACAATAGCCCCCAGAGTAGAGTAATCAAGGTTAAGTGTTTCTTTTTATCTTGTAGGGTAGGTAGTAATTTTAAAAGGCCTTCTTCATGCTCTGTAGGATGAGCAACAGATTGAACTGAGCTATTATTCACTGGCTTTATCCAAAGATAATTTGGGGTGAAATTGATAGCTTAAATCTAAGGCTGCTTGTGCGGTACGAGGGCCAAACCCTAATAAATAAAGGGTATCCATAATTACAATTCTTTTATTTTTTCCAGCAGGTGTTAAAGGAATACCTGGAAAGTCCATCAATTTTTCAATCCCACCAAAACTATCTAAAACCCGATCAGTTAACAGTAAAATATCGGGCGCAGCAGCTATTAACATTTCGCTATTAACAGGTTTGTAGCCATTGTATTGCTTGAATACATTTTCACCTGATGCTAAATTAATCATGGCATCTGCAGCTGTGCCTGTGCCTGCAGCCAGCAAATTACCTTTTGCGACTGAAAATAAAAAGACCACCCGAGGTTTAGTCTTAATTTGAGGTTTTAGAGATTCCAGTTTATTCAAGGTGTTCTTTAGCTGTTGAATAAGAATATCACCGCGTTCTGTTTCATTCACTGCGGAAGCAATAATTTTTATTTTTGACAATACCCCCTCTATTGTTTTATCCGAAGGAACTTGAACTATTGGGGTATTAACTGCCTTCAGCTGCTCAATAACAGTAGGAGGCCCTGCCTCAGCAGACATTAATAACAGATTGGGCGAAAGCGATAAAATACCTTCAGCGGAAAGGGCGCGAAAATAGCCTACTTTAGGCAATAGAGTGGCGGCTTTAGGCCAGATGCTGGTTGTATCAACGCCAACCAGTTGATGTTGTGCCTGTAAAGCATAAATTATTTCGGTAATATCCCCACCCAGTGCAATGGTTCGTTGTGGTTTCTCGGTTGCCAGCAAGCTCTGGCAAAATCCTAGACAGCCAATAACGGATAAAACAACAGCTGTTTTTATTAGTTTGTTCATTATTTAGATATAGTTTTTTGTAAAAGAGTCTTTGGTTAAATATATTTGTAACTAGCCAGTGTATTAAGGTGTAATAGCTCTTGCTCTTAAGTCCTCGCCCTGATTGGGGCGAGGACTTAAGAGAAAAAAGGCGTATATCCTTTAAATTTGGCTGAAACTTATGAGTAACCAGTCATAGGTATGCCTCCTAAGCTGCAGACCCTCTATGTCCCATATCATTAACATGTCTGATATGCTTAAGCTCATCACCTTCAATTTTAAAGGCGCGTCCAAACCCTGCAACGTAAGCCCCTTTTAAAGGGCGAACCCGATAAAGATGAAAGTCTCTATTTTTCTCTAGCATCTCCATAAATAAGCCAAACTCACTTCTAAATAAAGCCATAACTAGTTTGTGTTGCTCGTTATCACGGGCTATTTCAATGGTTTCGCATTGCAAGGTGACGCGCTTGCGAGCAAATAAATGCTTTGCTTTATCTTCATCTTCAACAAATAGCACACTGGCCTGACCCGTTTTAGCAAAGTTTCCAGTATGAATAGATAATTCACTGATAAACACGTAGTAATCGTTGTTATATTTGACAAAAGGAGCATAGCTTGCATTAGGAACGCCGGCATCACTTACGGTCGCTAACAGGAGTGAATCAAACTTTTCTGGGAGATCTGTGTATTCTTGATACATGGCATCAAGATCAATTTTTGTTTTCTTTTCTTGCATTGTTTTGTCCTATAAAGGTTTAAATTTTTTATTAACGAATAAAAATACGAATGATTGTTGTTTTTATTTAAAATTGCTGCGAAAAACTAAGGCGAATATCCATTCCTTGGGCAATGGCACCTTCTCCACCTCCGAATCCAGGCAAGTTATATTCAGTATTCATAAAGTTATCTAGATTTAGGCGTAAGGTGGTTCTTTTCCATGGCCGCCAAGTGGCAAATAAATCATGTAATATGTAGCCTTGTTGTTCACCGACTAAGTTACAGGAAGGCACAACAAAAATACCGCCTGCGCAATCTGGGTCTGTTTTTGTTCCTGTTGTCACCAAGCGATTATTAAATGCTTTTAGACGATAGCCAATTTCAAAGTTGTATTGATTGATTTTTCTCCCAAAGGTAAAAATTATTTTATCTGCTGGGCTATCAATTAGATCCTGTTTTCCTTGGTCTGCAGCTGTCGTCACTTTGCTAATACTGGGATTACTATTATTATTAAAATAGTTAAGACTTCGATAGCCATCCAGAGTAGACAAAGAAAGTTTGCTGAAATAAGTGTCTGAGTCATAGCTTAAATCTACTTCAAACCCATGATGAACCTCTACACCAGGCTGACTAATTTCTCCTGTTGCTGTGTTTTGATAGATTGATTCTAAAATATGATCAACTTGAGTATAAAAAAAAGTCAGTTTTGAGGAAAATCGATCACTCATATCAAAGAGTCCATCATAAGTAAATGATATGCCTACTTCGTGATTGCTTGATCGTTCTGGTTCATATAAATCACCACAAATGGCTTTATTAACTGAGTATGGGTCCTGTTCGGAAGCTGCTTTATCAATAGCATATTGCGCCCTTGCTGCGATAAACGCTGCTCGAGTAGCAAAGTCAGGTCGGCGAGGTCTTACAGGCTCTGGGTTAAACATTGAAAAAGTTTTACAGCGTGTTGTAGTCGTGGAAAAATACTCGTCAATTAAGGGGGCTCGAAAGGCTTCAAAATAGCTATAAAATATTGTAAAAGGGCCGCCTAAAATATTGTAATCAAAACTAAAAGCGGGTTTAAGTTGATAGAAATCTGCTACAGTAGAACGCCCCTGCTCCTTTAGTGCTTGCTCTGAGGCATTTGCTGAGCTGATTTTATAATAATCACCTCGCACGCCAGCTCCCAATGTAAAGTTATTGATAATCAGTTGATGTTGTAAAAAAACACCGTAAGACTCTTTTATACCTGGAGGTTGAGCTGGGTTACTCTTTGTGCCTAAAAAATTAGTTCTGATTGAATCGCGAGCTTCTTGATTAAGTTGAGCGCCAAAGGTTAAATTATTTTGAGTGCCTAATAGCTCAAAAGCAGCCTGGTTTTTTAATTCGGCTGTCCAGATGTCGTATAAAAACGTATCAGTCCCATTATCGGTAGAGGTAAGGTTTAGACGACCTGCTATTGAGCTATTTTCATCTCTTATCATTTTATGGGTATAACCAACAGAGGCTTTAATATCCAACCATTGCGTTTCGGGTTGAATACGTGAATTAAAAGTATAAGACTTTTCTTCACTTGTCCGTTGTACTGTACCACCCACTCCTGCATCTCCACCCGTTGCATCAAAAGGTTCTGCGCCCGTTTCATTTGAAAAACGAAAAGCAAAAGAAGTCTCAGAAAAATCGTTATAAAGTTCAATTTTTGCAAGCCCACTGAGTTGGGACTCTTCTGAATCGGGGTAACGGCTTCCATCAGGTATTTTAAAATCATTTGAATCTCTTTTTATTCCGCTGAGTAATATGTCCAAAAAACCAGTTGGACTAGCCATCGTTGTTAAGGTAAAGTTATCCGCATCATTATTAAAGCGATGACCATATTTAGCTTTTATGCCGATCATTTCTCCTGCTTTTAGTAAATCTCTTGCGTCAATAGTTTCCATTTCTATCACTCCACCCAAAGCCCCTGAGCCATGTGTCATACTTGCGGCTCCACGACTGACTTCAACACGTTTTAATAATTCGGGGTCAATTGATAAACCATTACCATAGCGGTATTTCTCAAAATTTTGGCTAGCCCCATCAATTTTAATTAATATATCTTCATTATTATCAAAACCTCTGATACTAATCTTCATGCCGCCAGTACGTGGCCCTCCTCCAATTGAAACTCCCGGAATATCTTGCAGCACTTCCATTACATTAGTTGATTGGCGTTGTTCCAACTGCTCTTGGTTAATGGTTGAAATAGACTCTGTCGTATCAAAAGGGGTTAATAAGGATTCCCCTTCAATAATTAGTGTTTCTAAAGTTTCCATATCATCAAGTTTATTTTCCTTTTTATTTGTGTCAGCATAATGAGTTGTAGGTACGATTAATCCAATAATAAAAATAAGCTTATAAAATAACCCTTGATGAGTTGCTTTGTTTATTGTGTGCACAGCTTTATTCAAGTAGAAATAAATAGAGGTAGTGAGATGTGGTTAAGCTAAAGACGACTTAGTGAAAAATATCGACGGTTTTTCTGCGCTAAATTCTAACTAACTTGATCGGAGGCTCCTTAAGGAGCTTCCGATCAAGTCCAATTAGCTTTAACTTACTAAAGCGGTCGATATTTTCCATCAAGATCGGCACAATAAAATAACTATGACCTCTTAATTCGTGAAAAATAGCGACAGTTTTTCTAGGCTAAATTTTAACCAACTTAATTGGAAGTTTCTTAAGACTTCCTGATATTGTTTTTTCGTCTAGCAACTGACAGGCCAGATAATGCAGTTAAAAACATCCAGGCGGTTGCGGGTAGAGGTACAGCAGAAACGCCAACATCAACAGAGACTTCATCTAAAGACATACTGCTTCCTGTGGCAAAAAAATCTAGAGAGTAATCCGCACTGGCGGTGACATCATTCCAAACAAACAAGTATTCTTTTGATGCACCACCAAATGGGCCGCCTGCACTACCAGAGAAAAGTGTTTGAGATGAATCCCAAGCTTCCCCGCCAAGCGTCACAAGGGTGGGGTCTAAATCTGTACCTAAGATTTTCAATTGTAAAGCAACTGTTACTGTTGATGCAGGGGTTGCATAAGTAGTTTCAAACTCTACTGAAAAATTAGGTGTGTCAGAAAAGCTATAAACGTTACCGCCAGCTCCTCCGCCTGTCAAAAATGCGCCACTATTATTGGCATACAAGCCAGCATAACTAACCCCCAAGTTACCTGCATCAGGTGTTTCATCGTCTAAAGAATCAATATGCTCCCAGTGAATATAGGATGTGATTGAATCCCCTCTAGACCAATCTCCCCAAGAGGCTGACGATGGATCCTGAAAGGCAACTGGAGATGCCATGGTGACATTGGAAAGGAGTAATGCAGAGATAAATAGTATTAATTTTTTTTGTTTTAGAGCAGTGTTAATCATTTTTATATCCTTAAAAATAAATTATTTCAATAACGGGCTTACCAAAAGGGAAGCCTCTTTAATAACAATCCTGTTATGGAATGAGTTATCCATGTCTCATTCCTCCTTTTGCCATATCCAAACTCTATCCGTGAATAAAATATAAAGCAGAATCAAAAACATTAAACGCAAATGAGAATGATTCGTATTTATGATTTCATGAAATGTCTACTGTGTCAAGTTTTTCTAAAGGAATAAGAAGAAATATTGGTAAGAAGTTATTGATTAAGTTGCTTAGAATTTAGCAGCAGTTTTTAGCAAGCTAAAAATAATTGCACTTAATTTTGAGGTTCCTTAGGATTGAGAATGAAATAACTTCCTGAAGTTTGACTGGCATTTTAACGCCACAGAAGCACTCATAAAATAGTTTTCGTAGCTTGCTATGCGCCCATTATATTAGTATTCATGTGAAGTCAAAATCCTGCTTCAAACCTAGGGAACTTATTTTATTGTCAGTCCTAGGGCTTTGAATTTAAATGTTATTGTTATATTTGCTACATTTGTTGCATAAAAATGCAACAAATGTAGCATGATGTTTTTATGGGATGTACTGCTCTCTGGATATAAGAAAAAAAGCCAGAATGAAGTTTGTTTAGGCGGTTATTTATTTTCTCTTTTCTGTGCTTTATGTTGGAAACAAAGACTCGTTGACACTTTTTTAAAGGGATGCATCATTTGTTGCACCAATCGCATTAATTGATATAGTCTATTCGGTCGGTTTTAATAGCCAATCTTATTTTTCCAATAAATTTAAAGAGAAATATGGAATGACTTCAAGTGTGTGGAGAAAGAAAGTGTAGTCTTTATGATTTTACATTTATTGGATTGTATTCTGCTTACTTTCTCTGTAATAAACCTTATGGTAATTTTAACTGATATCTAGCTCTTTAATTTTTCGGGTCAGTGTATTTCGTCCATAACCTAACATTAAGGCGGCCTCATTTTTTTTACCAGAAGTATGTTTGAGAGCCGCTTTTATAAGAATCCTTTCGATCTCTGGAATAATGTTTTTTGCTACTTCAGATTCGCCAAGTTGTAATTGCTGATTAATGGCCTCTTCTAGCAAAACTTTCCAGTTTCCATGACCTTCTTCGGTACTTTCTTTTTCTGTTTGAGTTAATTCAGGAGGAAGATCTTCTAAGTGAATTTCTCTACCTGATGCCATTACCGTAAGCCATCTACAAATATTCTCTAGTTGCCTTACATTACCTGGCCAAGGAAGGGTGCTTAAAAAGGTTTCGGTTTCAGGTTTAAGAAGTTTAACTTCGCTATTTAATTCTACCGCAGCCTCTTTAAGAAAATGGCGCATAAGAAGAGAGATATCTTGCTTACGCTCATTTAACGGAGGAATATGAATTCTGATTACATTAAGGCGGTGAAATAGATCTTCTCTAAAAAGCCCTTGTTCAACTAAAGATTCAAGGTTTTGGTGGGTAGCAGCAATAATTCGGACATCTACTTTAACGGCTGAGTGAGATCCAATGGGATAGAACATATTATCAGCCAGTACGCGAAGTAGGCGAGTTTGTAGTTCGGCTGGCATATCTCCTATTTCATCTAAAAATAGAGTTCCACCATTTGCCTGTTCAAAACGGCCTGCTCTACGAGTATGTGCACCTGTAAAAGAGCCTTTTTCATGGCCAAAAAGCTCGGACTCCATTAAGTCTTTGGGAATGGCTGCCATATTTAAAGCAATAAAAGGGTTTTTACTTCTAGGGCTGTGTCTGTGTAGTGCCTTTGCGACCAATTCTTTCCCTGTGCCTGATGCGCCATTAATGAGAACCGTAATATGAGAGCGGGCTAAACGGCCAATGGCACGAAAAACTTCTTGCATCGCGGGAGCTTCACCAATAATTTCAGGTGTTTCTTCTATTTGTTCTGGTTCGTTTATCTCAAGTAACTTGTGTTGCCTGCTTTGTAGGCAAGCGCGTTGAACAACTTCAACAACCTCGTTAATATCAAAGGGTTTGGGTAAATATTCAAATGCGCCGCCATGAAATGCGGAAACAGCGCTATCTAGGTCAGAGTGCGCGGTCATAACAATAACAGGGAGATCTGGAAAGTTGTGTTGTACTTGTTTTAATAGTTCAAAGCCATCCATACCAGGCATTCTAATATCAGTGATTAGAGCATCGGGTGTTTCTGTTTTTAAGGCTTCTAAAATAAGAGAGGCATTAGGGAAGCTCTTACTGAGCATGGATGCTTTTTGTAAGGCTTTATCAAGTACCCAGCGGATGGATTTGTCATCATCTACTATCCAGACAATATTTGGTGTGGACATATTATGCCTCCAAGGGTAAGTATATTGAAAAAATGGTATTTCCTGGTTTGCTCTCGCACTCTATGAATCCGCTATGTTGGTTAACGAGTGATTGAGCAATAGATAAGCCAAGCCCTGTACCTTCGGCACGACTGGTAATCATAGGGTAAAATATTTGGCTCATGAGTTCATTATTAATGCCTGGGCCATTATCAATAATGTCTATTTTTGCAGTTAACTTGTACCGTTTGCGTCCAATGGTTAGATGACGTTGAATACGTGTTTTCATTGTTATTTTCCCGTTTTGGCGCATAGCTTGTACCGCATTTTGTACGATATTAAGAACGGCTTGAATTAGCTGGTTTTTGTCGGCTTTTAAGTCTGGGATACTGGGGTCATAATCAGTTAAAATCTTAATATTATGATTGACTTCAATTTTGACCAATTGTCGAACACGTTCTAATACTTCATGAATATTTAAAGAATGCTTTTTTGAGGGTCGGTTGGGTCCCAGCATTTTGTCCATTAAAGACTTTAAGCGGTCAGATTCTTGAATAATAATTTGAGTATATTCTTGTAATTCAGGGCCGGGTAGTTCTAACTCAAGTAATTGAGCTGCTCCTCTAATACCTCCCAAAGGGTTTTTTATTTCATGAGCCAGGCCTTTAACTAGCATTCTGCTGATATTTTGTTGAGTTAGCAATTGCTCTTCTTTACTAATACGTATTTGTCTATCAATTTGCTGCAACTCAACTAAAATCTCGCTGAGTTGACCGTTTTCGAGCAAAGGTGTTGCACTAAAATTAATGGTAATTGAGTGGTTTTGGTAGAAAAGGTTTAATTCGCGGTCAACCAAAGGTTCATTATTTTTTAGGCATTGTTGAAGGTCTGATAGTAATGAGGATGAAGATTTGAATAAGGTTTGCGCATTAAGGCCGAGTAAGTGTTTTTCACTATCGGCCAATAAGACTTCCCCCGCAGTATTAATGTAGGTTAGATCTAATTGTTTGTTAAATAATAAAATAGCTTCATTAAGATGAGCCAGTATTCTTTTATGCACAATATCTAATCGTATGTTTAAAGTTGATTCAATAATATCGCAATCAATATTAATAAGATAAAGGTATTTTTTTGCAAAAATAACAGAGGATCTTTTTAATAATGGAGAGCGGGTCTAGTTTTTGAAAATTCGTCTGTAGTCCGAGAGCCAATAAAAACGTGGGTATTTTCTGATAGTGTTTGCATTAGGCTGTTTGACCTTTCCCATGCTGATTAAAGCAAATAGTGAGCCAATGTTAAAAAAATCATTATAACGAGCTGATATAACAAATATGAAGAATTATTATATAAGGAGAGGGGGGTTTATGAATACTGAAGCACTTTTTTGGTGCGTGTTGTTTTTCTTGCGCACCAAAAACACGGGGGGACACTTTTTATTTTTTCCTGTTAGTGCTTTAGAAATAAATCAGTGAGGTGCGAGAAGTGACTGTGCGGAGTATGACACTGATGTTTAAAAGCCTGCTCGGAAACCGAGATAAACCCCAGCTCCATTATAGCTAAAATCATAAAGCTCAGGCGTTTGGTCATCAGTTATATTCTCGCCCCGTAAATAGATATTGGCTTTTGGAGTGATTTGATATTTCAATAAGGCATTGACTCGTTTAGCCGTATGTGCCCTTAGTTTGTTCGGAATATCATACCAGTAGCCAGTATGAGCGGTTAACTCAATACGGAATGATAAAGGTTTTAATAGTTGAATTTCGTTCCAAAATACAAGTTGGTGTTCTGCCAGAGTAGGAACTCGAAGATTTGTTATTGCGTCAGTTGCGTCAGTGTAAGTATAATTTAAACCCGTTTTTAAGGCTGTAGCCCAGCGATGTTGAGCTTGTAATTCAGCTCCCCACAGGTCAACTTTGGGTACATTTCCTGATTGATTTTGACCCGCTTGAGAATCAAACATTAATAAAATTAGCTGTCGATAATGTTGATAATAACCATTTACTTTAATTTCACTTTCAGGTTGAGGATGCCAATGTAAGCCGATTTCACCGCCCATATTGTGCTCACCTTTCAGCTCTTTATTTCCAAAAAAAGGGTTCATTAATTCACTCATGGCTGGTTCCCTGTAGCCTGTTCCTATATTAGCCAAGAGACGAAAGTGATGAGGCAATATTCGGTTAACACCTAATGTGAACACTTGTTGATTACCATGCTCTTTTGCAAAATCAAAGCGTACATCACCACTCCATTGCCATGCATCGATTAATAACTCGCCTCTTATGTAAGGACTAATAATCGTATTGCTGACAGTTGAGTTTACGACTTGTTGATGTTGGGTATTAACCCCCCAAACCATTAAAGTCTGGTTTTGATTGTCAGCCCCTAAAGTGAAGCGATGGCTATTTTTAAAGTCCACCATAAATAGTTGATTGGTGACTGAAAATTCTGGAATTAAGGTGGTTTTGGTTTTTTGTAAGTCTTGAGTAAAGCCAAGTTGAAGTGAGCTGTTCCAATGAGGTGCAAGGGCATAATGACCTTTAATCTGTGCAACCCATGTTTCATTAGTAAAAGCACCTTGTGTATCATCAGCCCAACCAATCGTTGCTCTGGGGAAAACCAGTCCTGGACCATCAATATCTTCTTTTGTGCGTACAAAATATAAAGAGGCGTCTAAATTTCCTTGTTCAAATTCTTTAGCCCAATTAGCAGAGATATGAGTCATGCTAAAGTTGTCTCTTTCGCTGCCCGTTTGTGCTTGATTAATACCATTATATACATGGGTATGGCCTGCGACCGCTGAAAAGTCACCAGCCATACTTGTAAAACCACTGCCAACTGTAGATCTGAAAGTGTCGTAACTTCCTCCTTCAAGGCGTAAAAAACTATCTTTTCCCAATAAATGCTGACTTTGTAGATGAATAGCCCCTCCTAATGTACGGCTACCATGACGTTCCCCTCCAGGGCCTCTAGTTATGCTTACTTGTGCTAATACATCTAATGGGTAGTGAATTAATGAATAATGTCCGGCAAAATTACTAAATAGAGGTACTCCATCTAAAGTGATTAGACCCAATCCACCATTGGCACCACGAATACTGATACTTGATGGCATTTGAGAACTCCCTTGGTTAAGCATTAAGCCGCTTTGGTTTCTTAATACACCATTTAGGTTTGGCATTTCGATGGCAAGTAGGCTTTCTGTGTCAATTTTATTTACCAAACGAGGAGGAATAATGAGTTCAGGATAGTTTTGGTCATCGTGGACAGCCATGGATTCTAATATAAAACTGTTATCTTCGGCAGTAGCTAGTATGGATAGAGATGATAAAAAAACAGTAAAAGCAAAGGGAGCCCCTTTCCTTATGTTACTTAAAAAAATAGTTTGGCTGTTATTTACCATTTTGATGGTTTATTAAAAAAATAAAATAGAGAGCCGCTCTAATAATTAGTGACTGGCAGGTACATACTTAAAATATTTGATAACTTCGTTACCTACCAAGAGCTAGGTAAGAGGCGAGAGTAGGAGAAGAAACTTTGGAAATCTTGTAAATAGCCTGCTATTGGCTACAATCTTCACCTTGTGTTCAAACATTTTAATATATGTGCTTAGCCAGAACTATTAGAAGTACCCATAGTCAGTTTTAGTATCATACCTCAGATTTATCGGAGAAAGAGTAATTTGATCTAAGCTACTTAGATTAGCTGTTATCGGCATAATTTGGCTACTAGATTAAGTGGCAATATGACTGATCTAGTCTAAACTAATATGAATTAGGTAATTATCAGTTTAAGTTCAATTTATAAACAATAGGAGAATAATAATGCAACGAACTAGAGGCTTAGTCTGGCCTATTTTACTTTCAATAATATTACCTCTTATTGCTGCATGGTTTGTCTATCCTGATACTCACTTACCACCAGGCTTTGGTGTTTTTCCTCCTCTTTTTGTGGCTACTACTCCTGGCTTTAATGGCATCATTTTTACATTGCTTGCTCTGGTTGAGTTGATCATTGTTGCCGTTCTGTTGTTTCCTCAAAAATTTGGTTTTACAGTGCCTGCTCCTTTACCTAAACCAGTATTTAAGCCTCTTCCTTTTTGGTTTTGGATAGGGATTATCTTTACTTTATTCTTTTGGTGGCTGATGTGGGCTCGGGTTACACCTTTTGGGGAATTGGTCTATTACGCCTTTACACCATTATGGTGGGGATTTATTCTAACCCTTGATGGATTAGTCTTTCATCGTAGCGGCGGTTACTCTTTAATTGCAAGGCGACCTAAAACTTTATTGTTCAGTGTGCTGGTATCCCTTGTGGGATGGTTTTATTTTGAATATTTCGATTACTTTGCACTGGGTAACTGGTTTTACCCTCAAAGTACAATGCCTGAGTTAAGCCAAAAAACTGTGGTATTCTTGTATTTTATTGCTTATACAACCGTTTGGCCTGCCATTTTTGAATGGTACACCCTGCTAAATACATTTCCTAAGTTAGCTAAACGGTATAGTGACGGGCCTAAAATAGTATTTCCTGGTGGGCTGATGTTTTGGGGTGGTTTTGTTTTAATCTTTGCGATGGTTTTCTTTCCCTATCCTCTCTTTTGGGTGTTATGGATCGGTCCACTGACAATATTTTCGGGGCAATTGATTAGAAAAGGAATTTGGACACCTTTTACTGCGATAGCAAATGGAAACTGGGGACCTGGATTGTTGATGGCATTAAGTGCTGTGTTTAATGGTTTTTTCTGGGAATTATGGAATTATGGCAGTGCCCATCCAACATTGCCAGTAACCAATCCTAATTATTGGGATTATGATATTCCTTATGTCAATGTTATACACATTTTTTCAGAAATGCCGCTGCTGGGTTACATGGGGTATATGCCTTTTGGTGTACTCGCTTTTGTGGTTTTTATCTGGTTAGCTCAGCTGTTTGGTTTTAACAGTCAACTCCTTGAAGATGATTAATGGGTCATATTTCAGTTGGCCATATAATATTTGTCAATACAAGAGTGAAAGAATATTAGTCCCTTATAGCGTAAACTCTAACCATTATAATTTTTATCTTTTAGGCGTAAGTCTGTGAACCCCAAATTTCGAATATATTGGAAGTCTTTTAGCCTTTTTATCTGTATTTCTATAGGAGCAGGTGTTAGTCAGGCCGCGCCTTTAGATTTGGTTGGTCAGTGGCATATTGCTCTTGATAATTGGAGTTATCAAGAGCAATATGAGCTAAATGAAAAAGTGCTTAAGTCAACGGATAAAGTGGCTGTCACTGGTGGATATTTTGTTCATCAAGCTAATTTTGAGATAACACATTCAGGGCGCTATGTCGTTGATTTTTCAGCATCAAGTATTATTGGATATTTTCGACATAGTTTATTTAATGAGCAGGGTGAGTTAATTGCATCAATGCAAGGTGGAATTGAAAACCATACTTTAAACCCTTTTTTCTTGCGTCATGGTCGGGAGGTTTTTTTGCCTCAAGGTCATTATCGGTTAATTACTGAGCTAAAATCTGCTTTTTTTCTGGCCACTCCTCAGGTCTATTTAAATGATATAGATTCTTATCGAGAATCTATAAAGCTGGGAAATACCTTAACATTACTTTGTCTGGGTATTTTTCTTAGCATGATGCTTTATTACGTCATGCTGGCGATTATTCGTAAGCATCTGGCTAATGCTTTGTATTCTCTGTTTATCCTTGGAAACGTACTATTTAATGGTATGGGGCTTCTGGTATTGCCAGACCTGCTAGGGTTTCATTGGATTTATGGAGTCAGTAGCCCTATTCTGTTTTCAAATTGTATTTATATTCTGTTTGTTATGAGTCTGTTAAAAATTCAGCAATCGACTCATCCGCGATTATTTCTAATTGGTAAATCATTATTCATTTTGTTGCTGGCTTTGATTGTTTTGGCAATGTTAAAGCCCAGCTGGGCACTTGAGATTGATCGTTATGGTGTTGCTATCTTTTTATTTTATGGCTTAAGTGCTGGTATTGCGCGATCAATTGAAGGGAGTAAGACCGCTAAATTGTATTTATTCGCTATAGGTACTTTCTTTGTGTTAGGTATATTTACTCTTTTATTGGAAGAGCTAGGTTCTCATACGCTGTATATCGAGCATATGGGGCTGGTTTCAGTAGCAGTAGAAATTATGTTGCTTGCACTAGTGTTGTCTTATCAGTTTGCACAACTTAATTATGAGAAAGAGAAAGCGGTAAAAGATATGCAGCATAGCGATCACCTTTCTCAAGTTATGACAACTGAAAATAAAGAGCTAAAAATATTACATCAAGAGGCTTTGTCTTCTGTTGCCAAGAAAAGCCAATTTTTAGCAAATATGAGTCATGAAATTCGTACGCCTATGAATGCAATTATTGGAATGACTCAGTTAATACAAAAAACTGAATTATCGTTAAAACAACGCAATTATTTGGATAAAATTTATAATTCAGCTTATGCCTTGTTACATATTATTAACGATATTCTAGACTTTTCCAAATTTGAATCAGGGAATCTAGTCTTAGAACACATAGAATTTAAAATAGAAGAAGTTATTCAATATCTGAATGATCTTGTCCCCACTCTGGTTAAGGATAAGCAAGTTGCTGTGAGTTTTAATGTTGATTCTAATGTGTCTGATGTCCTTTTAGGGGATTCATTACGCTTAGGGCAAGTTTTGCTTAATTTGCTAACTAATGCTATTAAATTTACAAAAAAAGGCTCTGTTGTTTTAACTATAAAGAGACTTAATTTAGCTCAAAATCAGGCAAAGTTACTATTTAGTGTCGTGGATACAGGCATTGGTTTGAGTGATGAGCAACAAGTTCATTTGTTTGGATCATTTACTCAGGCAGATCATTCGACTTCAAGATTATATGGAGGGACTGGGTTAGGGTTGGCGATTAGTAAACAACTAGTTGAGGCTATGGGCGGGGAGATAGCGGTTGAAAGTGATTTAGGAAAGGGAAGTACTTTCTTTTTTACAGTCATGCTTGACATTCAGCATGAAACCTCAGTTGATCAAGCTACAGCTACTATTAATAGTACAGATGATAATCTGGGGTCTAACACTCGTATATTGTTGGTGGAAGATAACCTGATTAATCAAGAGATAATGCAAGAAATGTTGGAGGATAATGGTTTTCAACTCGATATTGCTAATAATGGCATAGAAGCTATTTCTTTGGTAAAAAATCAAGAATATGCTGTTGTACTGATGGATTGTCAAATGCCCGGGATGGATGGGTATGAAGCAACACGTATTATACGCTCTGATATAGCAAATAAAGAATTACCTATTATTGCACTGACGGCTAATGTCATGAAAGAAGAGTTGGATAGGTGTCTTAGTAGTGGAATGAATGATTACATTAGCAAGCCAGTAGAGTGGGACAGTTTTTTTCAAAAACTAGCGCAATGGGTTAAATCCACTGAAAACTCGTCTCCGGTATTGACTAATAATATAAAGCAGTATCATGAGGAGGCCATTGGCTTTACAGATGATTTTCCAGGTTTTAATTTTGAGAATATTGGGGTAATGATCCCTCAAAACCCCAAAAAAGTGCTCTCAATGTTAAAGCTGTTTCATCAGCAACTTGCTACTAGTGGAGAGGTTATTGCTGAGCAGGTGAGAGATAGAAAATTAGGGGGAGTGGAAAAACAATTGCATGAACTGATGGGGAGTGCTGCTGCTTTGGGTGCTATAGAATTGCGCTTGGCAAGTATTACTCTTGAAGAAGAGTGGCGAGAAGGACAGCATAATGAAAAAACTTTTGAAGATTGGGATAAAGCTTTTAATATCACTAAAGATTCGTTGGACAAACTATTAGTTCGGTTTTCATCCGCTGAGCCTGAAAATTCCTCTGTCATCATGCGACAACAATTATTGCAAAAAATACATGCCTTATTGATCAATGATGCTTTTATTGAAGGTGAGCAGCTATTACTTCTAGAGGAATTGTTAACTGATGATGAAAAAATTGTATATCAGCAGTTGCAAGATGCCATTTTTAAAACAAATTACAAAAAGGCTCTATCTGTTATCCGTGTACTGATAGCAGAATCACCGGTGCCTCTAAGCACAGCGAAGAAAAAACAGGATAAGCGTGCAATAATTTTGATCGTTGATGATATTCGTATTAATCAAGAAATTATGTCTGCATTACTGGATAAAGAGTTTTGCGTGAAAGTAGCAAGTAATGGAAATAGGGCACTTGAGCTTGCTCAAGAGCAGGAACTATGTCCCGATCTTATCTTGCTAGATATGCATATGCCAGAAATGGATGGGTATGAAGTATGCCACAAATTACAACAAAACTCGGTCAGTCGTGATATTCCCGTTATATTCATAACGGCTTCAAGCAGTGATAAATTAGAAATTAGTGCTTTGCAGCTTGGGGCGGCAGATTACATTACTAAGCCCATTAATTCCCATACTCTTTTACAGCGAATACGAAATCAGTTGTTGGCTAAGCAGCAGGCATCAGAATTAAGGTATGTGGCTCATTATGACTCTTTAACAGGTATACCTAATCGCTTACTATTAACAGATAGGTTAAATCAGGGAATAGCGAGTGCTAAACGGGAGCAGACAAAGTTGGCTGTTTGTTATATAGATCTTGATGGATTTAAGCTGATTAATGATACATATGGGCATCATATGGGGGATTCTGTATTAGTTGAGGTTGTGAGGCGAATAACTCAAATTCTCAGAGAGAGTGATACCGTTGCGCGGGTAGGAGGGGATGAGTTTGTTGTGCTATTAGCTGATTTTAGTGCACAAGTTGAATGCTTCAGCACATTGCAGCGATTACATGAAGCAATTGCTCGACCGATAGACATTCAAAATCATACAGTTTCCGTGACCGCTAGTACTGGGGTATGTGTTTTTCCTGACAAAGGTTTGAGTGTGGAAGTCTTGTTACGAAATGCCGATCAAGCCATGTATGAGGCAAAAAGAACAGGGAAGAGCCGCTATCAGATGTATGATGATAGAAAGGGGTTAAGTAAATAAAAAAACGCCCCAAAAGGGGCGTTTCTGTCTTGCATAATGCTACAAAAGTAGCAAGAGCAGTCTTACAAGCTGTAGTACATATCAAATTCTACAGGATGTGTGCTCATGCGTAGACGAGTTACTTCTTCCATTTTAAGGTCAATATAACCATCAATTGCATCATCAGTGAATACACCGCCACGAGTTAAGAACTCACGGTCTTCATCTAATGCTTTTAATGCTTCATCAAAAGAAACAGCAACTTGTGGAATTGCTTTTTCTTCTTCTGGTGGTAGGTCATATAAATCTTTGTCCATCGCATCACCAGGATGGATTTTATTTTGGATTCCGTCAAGGCCAGCCATTAACATTGCCGCGAAGCATAAGTAAGGGTTAGCAGTTGAATCACCAAAACGAACTTCAATACGACGACCTTTTGGATTGTTTACAAAAGGAATGCGGATAGATGCTGAACGGTTACGTGCAGAGTAAGCAAGCATAACAGGTGCTTCAAAGCCAGGAACTAGACGTTTGTAGCTGTTTGTTGATGCGTTAGCGAAAGCGTTTAATGCTTTTGCGTGCTTGATGATACCGCCAATGTAGAATAAAGCAGTTTCAGATAAACCGCCGTATAAATCACCAGAGAACAAGTTTTCGCCGTCTTTGAAGATAGACTGGTGAACGTGCATACCGTTACCATTATCACCAACTAAAGGCTTAGGCATAAAAGTAGCTGTTTTGCCGTAAGCATGTGCAATGTTAGCAACAACATATTTTAATTCTAAAACTTCGTCAGCTTTTTGAACTAAAGTGTTGAATTTTGTACCGATTTCACACTGACCAGCAGTCGCAACTTCGTGGTGATGTACTTCAGTTTCTTGCCCCATTTCTTCAAGAACAAGACACATTGCTGAACGCATATCTTGTAGAGAATCAACTGGAGGAACAGGAAAGTAACCCCCTTTTACGCCAGGACGGTGACCAATGTTACCATCTTCGTATGCTTTTTCTGAGTTCCAACCCGCTTCTTCAGAATCAACTTTGTAGCCACAGCTACCCATGTCAGAATTCCATTTTACGTCGTCAAATACGAAAAATTCATTTTCAGGGCCAAAATAAGCAGTGTCACCAATACCTGTAGATTGCATGTATGATTGCGCGCGGTGGGCAATAGAACGAGGGTCGCGTTCGTAGCCTTGCATATCTTTAGGTTCAATAATGTCACAACGTAAGATTAGTGTTGTGTCATCAAAGAAAGGGTCTAAAACAGCTGTTGATGGGTCAGGCATTAAGATCATGTCAGACTCATTGATGCCTTTCCAGCCAGCAACTGAAGAGCCGTCAAACATGTTGCCTTCTTCAAAAGTGTCTTCATCAATAGTATGAGCAGGGAATGTTACATGTTGCTCTTTACCGCGCGTATCACAAAAACGAAAGTCAACAAATTTGACGTCGTTTTCTTGGATCATTTTAAGAACGTTTTCTACTGACATTTAGCTTGTCTCCGATGGTGTATTTTATTATAGGTTTGGTTTTTTACAAAACTTTATAACCATACCATTTTTTTGAAAGTCTGGTTAATAAAAAAACGGGACATAAGGCCCCGTTTAAATTATTTTACTTTAAATAAATGTGCTTAGAAAGTGAGGATCATGTCCATTGAAACAGCAACTTGATCATTTTCATTACCGCCATCATAGGCTGAACCTGCACCATTAGTATCTGCCCAGTCGTAACGAACTTCAGGGCGAAACTTTATCCATGAAGCAGGTGTGTAGTTAACACCAACTGAAACGGCATAGTAATTGGCACCATAGCTTCCTGAGATACGGCCGTCGCTATCGCTAAACCATTCAGCACGGAGACCAGCTGCGAGTGTATCGTTAATATCGTAGGTTAAATATTGGTTGATGCCATACCAATCGGAGTTATCTCCAGCAGCTGCGCCATCTTCAGTAGTGCCAAGGTCGTGTTGCAAAACATAATGTAGCTTGTCGTTAATATCGTGAGATAGGACAACGCTATACATAGTTGTGTTTTTGTCGACAGAGTCGTCGCCATTTTCACCCGTAATCAATGAAACGGCTAAAGCTGTCTTTTCATCATTACTCGTCCAGCTTGCGCCTCCTAGAAAGCTCCAGTCACCACCATTTTCATCGAAATTATCCCAGCCAGTGACTGCGCCACCAGAAATAGAGATATTATCATTAACTTGGTATGACAATAACGCACCACTATGGGTGAATGGTTCGGCATAAAGCATGGTGTAAGCGTGAGAATAAAAGAAATTATCGGGTGCAGGAACAACTTCGTAACCAATATTGGTGTAAAAGTGTCCTAGCTTTGCAGTCACACCGTTACCAAAGGGGGCGTAAATTTCAACATAGGCTTGTGGAAATGCAACATCATAATTGCTGAACTCTTCATCCATAATTTGATTGTCCCAGCCAGATGCTTGTGTATTGTCAGCATCGGTACCAAACATAAAATCAACGCGACCACCAATATCCCAGTCATTGCCTTTAGTATTGACAGCTTTTTCAACATAAAGGTTAAGTTGATTCAGCATTACTTCATTAACCCTGTCATTAAAAGAGATTGGTGCGTTTTTGTTGTGATCACCGTTGTGAGAAGCGTAAGTGATACCTACTGCGGCCCAGCCGCCAAACTCTATTCCTAGGTTTTTTAAAGCTTGGGTGTCATTAATATTTGAGCCTGTTAATGATTCAATTGCACCTTTTGCGTGGGAGCTATTAGTTGTTATCAAGCAGCAGCCCATAAGGATGGGGGCGATATATTTTGTTTTCATTTGGATTTGCTCCTATTGCATATATGACGACAAAAATAAAAGCAACTTATATGCCATAGTATTTGTTCTTTGTTTTCAGTGGTTTATGTAATCTGTAAAAAGTGGCTTGATTCAGGCAGGTGCATTTGTTGTTAGATATATAAAGGATTTGTTTATAATGTAAAAGCTGTTGTTATTATGTAACTGTAATAAAACAGGGTGTTATGGTTGGTATGATGCTAAATGGTGCGTGTTTTTGGTTTTTTGCTCTATTTTGGTGCTAATTTGTGTGGTTTTATAGTTGATTGATTGATTTTCGGGCTTTTTATTTTTGGCATGTTAAATGCTTGTGGTTTAGGTTGGGTTAATTAATGATTTGAGGAAATTTATGAAGTTAATAACAGCTGTTGTTAAACCTTTTAAATTAGATGATGTGCGTGAAGTACTTTCTGATATTGGCGTTTCTGGTATTACAGTTACTGAAGTTAAAGGTTTTGGTCGTCAAAAAGGACATACAGAACTTTATCGTGGTGCTGAATATGTTGTTGATTTTTTACCTAAAGCTAAAATCGAAGTGGCTGTAGGTGATGAGTTGGTTGAACAAGCAGTTGAAGCAATTGCTAAAGCGGCTAATACAGGAAAAATTGGTGACGGTAAAATATTTGTAACGGCGCTTGAGCAAGTTGTTCGTATTCGTACCGGAGAAACTGGCAATGAAGCTTTATAAAAAATAAATAGAATAGAGGTGATGGAATGGAAGTTTTAAATAAATTAACAGAATTGAGTTATGCGCTCGATACGTTCTACTTTCTAATGAGTGGAGCTTTAGTCATGTGGATGGCAGCTGGTTTTGCTATGCTAGAAGCAGGTTTGGTCCGAGCGAAAAATACAACAGAAATTTTAACCAAAAATATTGCATTGTTTGCAATAGCTTGTGTGATGTACATGTTATGTGGCTATAACATTATGTACCCAGCTGAAGCTGTCAATAGTGTGTGGCCTGGAATTGGCTTTTTATTAGGTGAAGACCATACAGTAGAAGCTGTATTGGGTAGCAAAGGTGAAACATATTACTCAAGCTTATCTGACTTTTTCTTCCAAGTAGTTTTTGTTGCAACGGCGATGTCTATCGTGTCGGGTGCAGTAGCTGAAAGAATGAAACTATGGGCATTTTTAGCATTTTCAGTCGTTATGACTGGTTTTATCTATCCATTACAAGGGTATTGGAAATGGGGTGGTGGTTTCTTAGACGAGCTAGGTTTTTTAGACTTTGCTGGTTCGGGTGTTGTTCATCTATGTGGCGCGACAGCGGCTTTTGCAGGCGTACTTTTATTAGGTGCTCGTAAAGGTAAATATGGCGAAAATGGTGAAATATACCCTATTCCTGGTTGTAATATGCCATTAGCTACTTTGGGAACATTTATCTTATGGTTGGGCTGGTTTGGTTTTAATGGCGGTTCAGAATTAAAAATTTCAGATATTGGTGAAGCAAATGCAGTTGCTATGGTATTTGTAAATACCAATGCAGCAGCAGCGGGTGGTGTGGTTGCTGCCTTAATTACTGCACAAATGATGTTTGGAAAAGCTGATTTATCAATGACATTAAACGGTGCTTTAGCTGGATTAGTTGCTATCACGGCTGAGCCATTAACACCCACGCCAATGGTTGCGACTTTGATCGGTGCGGTAGGTGGTTTGATTGTTGTATTTTCAATTGTAACAATTGATAAATTAAAACTTGATGATCCCGTAGGAGCGACATCTGTACATGGTATTGTTGGTATTTGGGGTTTATTAGCGGTTTGTATTTCAAACTCTGATGCATCACTGAGTGCTCAATTAATTGGTATTGCTAGTATTTTCAGTTTTGTATTTGTTGCTAGTTTAATTACTTGGTACATTATTAAAATGGTGATGGGTATTCGCGTAAGTGAAGAAGATGAATACCAAGGTGTTGATTATTCTGAATGTGGAATGGAAGCATACCCTGAATTTACTGATTCAAGTAAAGGGTAGCAGCTAATGATAAGCTAGAGATTTATAGAGTCTAGCTAAACTCTAGTTAATCTAGGAAGCGGGTGCAGTTTTGTACCCGCTTTTTTTTTGCACTATTTTGGGGTGTGACAATTGTATGTTGGCGCATAATTTATTATGATTGCACATAACCTCGATATGAGTTTTTTAATATCTTTTAGGATTGAAGATGAAATTAATAACAGCAATAATAAAACCATTTAAATTAGATGATGTTAGAGAAGCGCTTTCTGAAGTTGGTGTGACGGGAGTGACAGTAACTGAAGTTAAAGGTTTCGGAAGGCAAAAAGGACATACAGAACTGTATAGAGGCGCGGAATATGTGGTGGATTTTTTACCGAAAGTTAAACTAGAAATTGCGGTCTCCGAAGAAACTGTTGAGCAAGCCGTTGAAACAATTGTTAAAGCTGCAAATACTGGGAAAATTGGTGATGGCAAAATATTCGTTTCAGCGTTAGAGCAAGTGGTTAGGATTAGAACAGGTGAAACAGGTGTTGACGCTATTTAATTATTCAAAAGAGTCCCTACATTCCTTTTGAGTAACTGTTTAAGTAATCCTTGTAGAGGTTATTTATCTGCCAATTATGAACGATACGATTTAACATAGAGACATGAATCTTAAAAAAAATTATAAATTACTATTGTGCTTAGTACTATTACCCAGTGTGGCAAGTGCAGATGAGTTAAATCAAGCAAATACTGCTTGGATATTAACATCAACAGCACTCGTTTTATTTATGACATTACCTGGGTTATCGTTATTTTATGCTGGATTAGTAAGAAGTAAGAATGTGCTTTCCATTTTGATGCAGTGTTTTGCCATCACCTGTATTGTTTCAATTTTATGGTTGGCAGGGGTATACAGTTTTATTTTTGCTGATGGGGGGGAGTTGCAGAAATTTATTGGTGGTGCCTCTAAGGTCTTTATGCCAGATTTAGGGAAGGGGAGTTTAACGGGGGATATTCCTGAGTCTGTATTTTTTATGTTTCAAATGACTTTTGCCATTATTACTCCAGCTTTGATTGTGGGTGCTTTTGCAGAAAGAATGAAGTTTTCGGCCATGCTCTGGTTTAGTTCTTTATGGTTGATTTTGGTTTATATGCCTGTTTGCCATTGGATTTGGGGTGGTGGCTGGCTAGCTGACCTAGGTGTGATGGATTTTGCGGGGGGTATTGTTATCCATGTAAATGCTGGTGTCGCGGCTTTAGTAACTGCATTAGTCTTAGGAAACAGAAAAGGTTTCCCAACTACGCCAATGCCTCCGCATAATATGCCTATGGTAGTAACAGGTGCCGGTATGTTGTGGGTCGGATGGTTTGGTTTTAATGCGGGCAGTGCATTAACAGCCGATGGTGCTGCAGGTATGGCAATGTTAGTGACGCATATAGGGGCAGCAGCAGGATCATTAACCTGGATGTTTATCGAATGGATTAAATTTGGTAAGCCAAGTGTTTTAGGTATTGTCACTGGAATGGTTGCAGGTTTAGGTACTATTACCCCAGCTTCGGGTTTTGTTGGTCCAGTAGGCGCACTAGCCATTGGTATAACAGCAGGTATCGTTTGTTTTTATGCGACTCAGTATATAAAACGATCATTAAAAATAGATGATTCATTAGATGTCTTTCCAGTACATGGTATAGGGGGTATTACAGGGTCATTATTAACAGGTGTTTTTGCTGCAAGTAGTTTAGGTGGCTTAGGGTTGCCTGAGGGTGTTTCAATTATTGATCAAGTTGGTGTACAAGCTTTAGCTATTGTTGTTACAGCTGTTTGGAGTGCTGGTTTTAGCTACGTTATCTTGAAATTAATCGATATGCTTATTGGATTACGTATTTCAGCAGATGAAGAAGTTGAAGGTTTGGATATTGTTCTGCATGAAGAAACAGGGTATCACAACCTTTAGATAGTTATAATTCGTGCGGTTAGGAATCCGCAGTTGTGACCGCGCGAAGTATATACTCGGATGGGGCTGAAGCCAATGTCATTTAGTTAAACCTTTTTGTTCTTAAGCCTTCTCCTTACCTAGGTCGAGGGCTTAAGAGTATGTTCAAATCTATAATTTCTTAATTTAAAGCGGTATAGTTTCTATTGCTACAACATTTTACCGATAAAAACCATATGTTGAAACCTAGGTTAAATGAATCTCTATTTCGGTAATAAGGGAAGCTAACAAGGTGGAGCTTCTTATGTGTGCAAGGTATAATTTTAGACAGACAACATAGTATATTCCTGCAGATATAGCATTCCTTCGTTATTTTGTTTTAAGACTATATTTAACACTTCATTAACAAAGGATATTATGAACCGTTCAGACAGTTGGCTCAAAATAAAGTCTAATTTTTCTCAACAATTGAGCTTATTTAAAGTGGGTAAGCTTGAGCTTGACTTGCTTATTAAACAATTAGATTCATTGCTGTCAGAGAATCCTGCTATTGATACCGATAGTGAACAAGAAATTGAACAATTAATTCGTGCTGAAAAATTATCTAAAGATGTTCAAAAACGATTATTAGATAGAGTGGGTGATCAAAAAACCCACTTTTTTCAATCCAAGTCTTCTGTTATTCCAAAAGAAGAGAAAATGGTTCAAAAGAATAGTGAAAATCATTCGTCTATATTATTAAAGGATTTATCATCCCCGAGTGATAGTTCGGAGATAACAGCCATTGAAGTAGGGCAAGTTATTCGGGGGACATACTCTATTGAAAATAAAATAGGGTCTGGAGGGATGGGAGATGTATGGAAGGCTCTTGATCTTATCCAAGATGCAGGGGATTCAAGAGATAAATATGTTGCTATCAAGTTTATTAACCAAGAAATAAGACGACACCCCGATGCCCTGAAAGCATTAGTTAGAGAGTTTGGGCGATATAAAAAACTGATTCACCCCAATATAGTTAGAGCGTATGAGTTAAATCGTGATGGAAATGATGTGTTTATTGCGATGGAGTATCTAGAAGGGCTTGAACTAAAAGAGTTTATTAAACAGCACCCCAAAGGTATCTCATTAGAACAAGCGGAGCCCATTATAAAAGGGATGTGTGATGCTTTGGAGTATGCTCATAACGAGGGTATTGTTCATCTTGATTTTAAACCTGGCAATGTTTTTTATAACCCTGAAATCAAGCGATGTAAAGTGATAGATTTTGGTATTGCACGTGTTTCTGATGATGAAGAAAGAGATAAAACGCGGTTTGATCCAGGAACATTAGGTGCTATGACAACGGCTTATGCCAGTTGTGAAATGCTGATGGAGTTAGAGCCAGACCCTCGTGATGATATTTATGGTCTTGCTTGCGTTATTTATGAATTGTTATCTGGGCAGCATCCGTTTAATAAAAAAATGGCATTAAAAGCCGAACGCGAAAAAGATCAGATTAGGCCTATTCCTGAATTAAGTAATAATGAATTTAAAGCAATACAACGTGGACTTGCATTTAACAAAGAAAATAGAACAGCAAGTGCAAAAGATCTTTATTTTGAATTATTTGAACCTCAGCAATTAGCTAATCAAAAAAAGACTAAATGGATAATCATTGGGACTCTTGTTGCAGGGCTTTTAGTTGCTATTCCTTTTGCTGGATATAAGGGATATCACAGTTGGCTGTTAAGTGATGTAAAAACCTCTATTGAAGAGCGAAAAAGTTCGAGTGTGGTCGATTTTTCACAACTTTCTGTGGATGATCAAAAAGAATTATTGTTGAATCAGGGTTTACGTTTGTCTCTGATTAAAAATATAGTAGAGGTAGCAGGTGAAAAAGGTGCCTTAAGTACTATTTCTAAATTTGATTCCTATGTTCAGCAATTATTGTTTACTGATAGAAATGTAAGAGAGTATCTGATCATTTCTTATCAAGATAAGGTTGAGCAATCAATTAATAATGATGACTTTCAACAAGCAGAGTTGTACTCAAAGAATGTTGTGCAGTATTACCCTGATTCTCGTCAGCTTGTTGAGCTTACGGAAAGTATTGCACAGAAAAAATTAGCAAGACAAACAGATTTAAAATATCGTTATCAACAATGTCTGAATGATCGGAGCCAACCATTAGTTACTTTATTTTCTTGTTTTCAAGAAACCCGAGAAGCACTTAAAAAAATAGGTGGTTTTGAAACTTTCTTAACCCCAGCCAAGTCTGGTTTGACAAGACTTTACAGCAAAGAAATAACAACAGCAATTAATCAGAAAGAGTTACCATTAGCAGAGATTTTACTAAGAAACTGGAAGGCTCTTGAAAGTGATGATATTAGCTCTCGTACTAGGCTAGAACAAAAACTAATCTATACAAATAAGGTTGAGCAACTTATTAAACAAATTGCTGAAAGTAGGCGCTTACAATTAACAGAAATATTAATAACGTTAACTGAGCAAGACAAAACATTTAAAAATGAAATTTTAGCGAATACTTTGGTTAAGCAACGATTAATGAAATATTACCTTGCTGCGAATGATCAATTTCTAAATAACCATAAGTATGCTTTAGCTGCAAAGAATATTGTTGATGGGATGGCTCTTCTTTCTAAGAGCAAGAAGGAGCTAAGAGAACTTAAAAAAGTTGAAAAAAAAATAACGGTTAGAAAGCGGAGTTATTTGAAGTCGTTAGAGAAAGATTATAAGCAGGCGTTGTTTCAAGCAGAACCTGATATTCAGACTATTCAAGGTATTCAAGCTTCTTTCTCTGAAGTAGAGCCCAAACACCCTATTGTTCAATTACCTAAATTATTGGAAAGTTATTCCAAAAAAATTGATGAGGCTATTTTAAAAAATAAATTCGAGTTGGTTGAACGTCTACTTAATGATTGGAAATATTTAAAACCCTCTGATTCAGAACATAAAGAATTTATGGCTCTGGTTAATAAAAAAGATAAATTTTTACTGGCTTTTAAAAATAGGAACAAATTTACTCTACAATTGGAAGGTATTGTTCAAACTAACCAGCTTGAAAAAGTGTCTGAGTTGATGGCGGAGGTTAAAAAAGAGTTACCCAAAAAAGACCAAAAACAGTTTTTATCTGATAACCAGCAGACTTTATTTGATTTTTATCAGCAACATATTGATTTAGCTATTCAACAGGATAAATACGAGTTGGCTCTTAATATATTGGCACAGGAAAAATTAATCTTTCCAAAAAACCGCAAGATCTTAAAAAATGAAAAAAATATTTTAAGTGCAAAAAAAATACGGATAAAAGAACTCTTGACTCAATCTCAACAGGTCATGGAACTTGCGACTTTAGATGCAGTTGCAGTCTTCTCACCTTTAGATAAGGTTAAAGCAATAGATCCTGTCTATTTTGAAAACTCAATAATTATTTTTCAGAGATTGAAAGATGAATTAATTAAAAGACTAGAAGAAGATAATACATTGCTTTCCATACAAGGAATAATTGCAAAATGGAATGACTTTATCATTGAGTCTTCACAATCAATGGAAAAAAACCAAAAACTGTTTAAAAATGCAAAAAATACTATCGCATTGAAATGTTTGTTTAAGGGGCGGAAATTTAAACAACAAAATTTACCCGAAAAAGCTAATGAATTATTTATGTTTGGCTTGTCATTAACCCCAGTTAATTCAGTGAAAGATGCCCTGGAAGGTGAATTGTTTTAACATCATAATTTTTAACAGCTTGGTTTCAGCCTGCTGTCTCAATAAATAAAGCACACAGCAATCAAAACATGAAAAATACTATATTACTTTCCTTTTTATTGGTGACTCTTTTTTTCTTAAATGGGTGTGCTAAAAAGCTAAAAGAAGTTGAGTCGCCTATTGATTTTCAATTTGTGACTGTACAGAAAGGGGAAACTTATGAATCTTTGGCTGAAAAATACACTAATTCATCTCAGTTGGCATGGCGGATAAAGGAATTTAATAAAGAGCCTTTAAAAATAGGGCAACAATTAATAATTCCCCTTTCTCCTTTTCGACCGGGTGGGTTAAGGGCTCAAGGGTATCAACTAGTCCCTGTTTTAAGCTATCATAATTTTAGTAAATATCGTAGTAAGAATAAGCTAAAAGTGTCTGCTAAGGCCTTTAGAGAACAGCTTCAATATTTAAAAAGAAATAATTATCATATTATTAGCATAGACCAGCTAATTGAATATATTGGTTTTGGCCAGGTGCCTGAGAAATCAGTACTCATTACAATTGATGATGGTTGGAAAGCAACCTATGATATTGCTTATCCCATTTTGAAAGAATTTGGCTATAACGCTACTTTATTTATACCCACTCAGTTTATTGATTCAGGGCACAAATTAGCTATTTCTTGGCAACAATTAAAAGAAATGGTTTCTGACAAGACTATTGATATCCAGTGCCATACAAAATCACATCGCGATTTGAGTGCCTTTAAGAAGAATGAGACTTTTGAGCAATATATTAAAGCATTAGATCAAGATATTGTCTCTTCTGCTGAGGTTATTGATATAAAGTTAGGACAGACAGTTTCAGCATTGGCTTACCCTTTTGGAAAAACAAATGCTTTAGTTATGGCTCTGGTTAAAAAAAATGGCTATGAAGTCGCCTTTACAGTGAATAGAAAAAGCAATCCTTTCTACAAGCATAGCTTTTTTTTGAATAGAGCGATGGTGTTTGGGACTCATAGTCTCTCAAGGTTTGCACGCGATCTTAAATATTTTGAGACAGATAATTTTGCAAAGATTGAGCCTATTGATTCATTACCTTCATTAGCAATACTTGCATTGAGTAAGCCAGAAGAATATGAAAATAAAAATCAGTGGAGAACGGCTCTTCTAGCCTGGAAAATGCAAAGAGATAAGCTTATTAGTGAAAAACAAATAAGAGCTTCAGGAAAAAAATACACTAAAGCCGAGTTACTTTCAGTAAACAAGTTAATTCAGAAATCAAAACAAAAAATATTACAAATTACGGTTAGGCTAAATAAGATTGCAGATCAACACTTTAAAGAAGCACTTCCACATTTGCCGAATAGTTCTGCCCGAAAATATTTACTGCAATCGTTGCTTTTTAATCCTGGCAATATAGCCCCACTTGATTTATTTCAAAGTAATATGGGGAAAACACAGCCTTTGACTTATCAGGTAAAAGAAAATGATAGCTTAAAGTCTATAGCTAGACAGCTTTATAATGATCCAAAGCAAGCAGTACTTATTCCCATTTTTAATGACGATGTGATTGATGACAACAGCCTTGTTTCTGGGATGGAACTTATATTACCTTCAACTCCTTTTGGCATAGAAAAGCAGTCTAAGGTAACTTCAAATTGTGGCGTTAGGGTCACAAAGTCGCTTGGAAAAATAGCAAACGATTATTATGCCAAAGCTAATGAAAATTTTAATCATGATCAGATTTCTAAAGCAATTAAGAACCTAAAAACGGCTCTTTGCCTAAACCCAAAACATAAGGATGCTAAAGAAATGCTGGATATGTTAAAAGATTTGTAGTCTTTATTTTATACTTCGCGAGGTCACGGCTGCGGATATCTATCGGTCGATTTATGTCGGTAGGCAGCGTTGCTGAAAGAGCTGAGTAGCTTGCTGTGCGCTCATTTCGGCGCCTTGCTATCAACAAAATTAACGCACTAAAGTTTTGCAGTCGTGATCCCGCGAAGTATAGACGGCTGTGTAAAGCATGAAGACCATGCTTCAGCTAGAACTTTTGGAACGATTAATATAACCGAGAAATAATTCTTCTGCCTAATCGTTATTAGGAGCCACCTGAAATACGAAATTCTTCAAAAACCTGTGTCATTTTGTATCCTGAAAAGTGTTGGCACATCATTATTCTGGAATTATGCTAATTAGAACGTTAAATTCATCTAGGTTAACTTTTATAGCTTGTGGCTCAAGAGGGTCGATTTCTAAAATAGATTTCCATTGCGCCTTATCTAGGTCTCGAAAAGCGGCTAAAACAGCTATAAATTTAGTGTCTAAGTTAATTTCTAAGGGAATAGTAGTGGATTGTCCTGGTTTTACTTCAAACTCTTCCCTGTATGTTATGTCCT
>Ga0209826_1000220_pt1 | contig 41084 bp, 37 predicted proteins | sample GOMGulsemesocosm_5_FD_184637 | JGI IMG/M metagenome (GOLD analysis project Ga0209826, IMG submission 184637) | Methane-oxidizing microbial communities from mesocosms in the Gulf of Mexico - GOM15C Gulf of Mexico (SPAdes) (version 2) | ecosystem: Environmental > Aquatic > Marine > Cold seeps...
AAATAATGATAATGGCTGTAACAACCAAAAGAATAACAAGTAAATTATTTTCCATTTTATATTGCTTGGTAATGGCTCATAAGTTGAGCTTTTGTAGCCTTGATGAAACAAAGTGGAATCAAGGTTTGTCAATTAAGCTTCCTTGATTTTGTTTCACTACATCAAAGCTACATATTTATACTTCTCTCTATAAAGAAAAAAGATAAGACATTGATTTTATTCTCCTCACCCCAACCCTCTCCAGCAGGAGAGGGAGCAAGAGATGATCTCAACCTTATAGGTTATAAAATCATGTAGATACCTATATTTTCAAAGGGAGAGAAGATATTAGCTTAATGTTTTAAAAACAATACTTGCTGCCTCTAATGTTTTTTCAATATCTTCATCAGTATGCGCAGCAGAAACAAAACCAGCTTCAAAGGCTGAAGGCGCTAAATAAACCCCTTGTTCCAACATGCCATGAAAAAAGCGTTTAAATAATTCTTGGTCACATTCCATGACTTGGGCAAAACCTGTTACTTTTTCTTCTTTGCTAAAAAACAAGCCAAACATGGCACCTACTTGATTAGATGTCATTGATATACCAGCTTCACTTGCTCTTTGTTTTATACCTGAGACTAGTTTTTCTGTGGTTTTAGTTAGGTTTTTATAAAAGTCTGGCTTGGATATTAATTCCAATGTTTTTAGTCCAGCAGCCATTGCGACAGGATTTCCTGATAATGTTCCCGCTTGATAAACAGGGCCAACAGGTGCTAAATAATCCATAATTTCATTTTTACCACCAAAAGCACCGACGGGCATACCACCACCAATTACTTTCCCTAATGTAGTTAAATCTGGCGTTACTTTGTAAACACCTTGTGCGCCTTGTAAGCCCACTCGAAAACCTGTCATTACTTCATCAAAAATCAACACACAACCGTGTTCATCACAGACTTGACGTAAGGTTTCTAAAAAGCCTGCAACAGGAGGAATACAATTCATATTTCCAGCCACAGGTTCTACAATAATGCAGGCTATTTCACTGCCTATTTCTGCAAAAGTTGTTTTTACTTGTTCGCTATCGTTATAAGTCAGCGTAATTGTATCAGCCGCTAATGCAGCAGGTACGCCAGGTGAACTGGGTACTCCTAATGTTAAAGCGCCAGAACCTGCTTTAACTAATAATGAATCTGAATGTCCGTGGTAACAGCCTTCAAACTTAACAATTTTATCGCGCCCAGTATAGCCACGCGCCAAACGTAAGGCACTCATTGTCGCTTCTGTGCCTGAACTCACCATTCTTACTTTATCGATTGATGGTACTAGCTCGCAAACTTTAGCGGCCATTGTTGTTTCTAGTTCTGTTGGTGCACCAAAACTTAAACCTTTTTCTGCCGTTTGTTTGACTACATCAATTACTTCTGGATGCGCATGCCCTAAAATCATCGGCCCCCATGAACCTACATAATCTATATATTGCTTATTTTCATTATCAAAAATATAAGCACCACTAGCATGGTCAATATAAACAGGGGTCCCGCCAACGCCACTAAATGACCTAACAGGTGAATTAACGCCGCCTGGAATTACTTTTTTTGCTTCAGAAAATAAATTACTCGCGTTTGTCATAATGTGTATTTAGTTAAAATTGTTGGGTAAAGAAGTAAGTTACAAATGATAAGCGCGGCTAGTTTATTCATATCTTTTCTCATACTTACGTTGAATGGCCTCATCTCTGGCATCATCAATTTCTCGCATAATACCTTTTACATCAGCTTTCTTACGATTATCTTTAAATCGACCTGTTAATTTAGTTTCAGGCGTTAATTTACCACTCTGATAATGTTTCCATATTTCCTTACTGTACTGAGTACTCAGTATTTCGGGGGCAAACTGCCCAAAATAACGGGCTAAATTACAAACATCCCTATCCAACATCATTGCGGCATTATTGTTTGCTGAGGCGTCAACAGCTTGTGGAAGATCAATAATCACTGGGCCATCAATATCCACAAGAATATTAAATTCAGATAAATCACCATGAATTAACCCTACACACAACATTCTAACGACATCTTTAATCAATAAGCCATGAAATTCTAATGCTTGTTCTCGTGTTAAATCAAGATCATTAAGTCTAGGAGCCGCGCCACCATTTTCATTAGTAATAAGTTCCATTAACAACACACCTTCAATAAAGATATGTGGCTTAGGTACTCTCACTCCAGCAAAATCTAATTTATACAAGGCATCCACTTCGGCCGTTTGCCAAACTTCTTCTTGTTTTTTACGCCCATATTGACTTTTTTTCTGCATGGCACGCGCTTTTCGACTATTTCTTACCTTCCGCCCCTCTTCATACAGAGCTTGTTTATGAAAACCTCTTTGACTAGCCGATTTATAAACTTTTGCGCAACGGACTTCACCTTCAGAGAATACAACAAAAACATCTGCTTCTTTACCGCTTTTTAAGGGGTGCATTACTTCATCAATAAAGCCATCCGTCACTAATGTTTCCAGACTTTTTGGTGTTTTCATTGCCATGTTTTTATATATCCTTATTTAATTTCGATCAAACATAAAATGTATATATGATCATTATACTTGCTTATTTCAATCAGCCATTCAATTTACTGTTTTTACTGATTATTATTCCTTTAAAAATAACATGATAAAAAACAAGTGATTTATTGCTTTTATCTTTGAACAAAACAAAATATAGTGTGCAGTTAACTATATTATTTGCCTAACTAGATTCAACTTATGCTTGAACCCGTTGCTTTAAAAGATTTTTTTATTACCTTTTTCTCATCAGCCTTAATTATTATGGCAGGCGCAAGTTACGCACTGTTATTTGCCTGGTCAAAAGTTAATCCACGTCTTAGTATCAAACTATCCGCCTATGCTTCTTATATCGTGTTATTAGTTTCTGTTTACCAATTAACGCTTGCCGCTAACCTTACCGGGTATTGGGGCATAATTTCTTATCTTATGGTCATTGGCTATTTTTTTGCTCCCATTGCTATTTGGCATTTGTGCAAACAAACCCATGACACACCTGAATTAATCACTACTCCGGAGAAAGAAAATGAGTGAAACACCTCAATGGGCTTCCGAGTCCTTTTGGAAAAAAATGGCTATATGGGTAACCGCTGGCTCTTTTTTAATTTTAGTTGTTTTAACCTTTGATACTTTAAGTCAAACAACAGCAGGGGGCGACCGCGTCCCTGCCTATTCAGTTATCAATAAAAAAGTTGATTATCAATTTGATGAAGAACTGAATAAGTTTATGCCTGTTATTGGTGGCGAGGAATTATTATTCGGCAAAACCTTTACCGAAGAAGAAGCTGAACAGTTAGTCACTTTGGGTAAAAAAACGACTCAAGCTAAAAACTGTATGAATTGTCATACATTATTAGGAAATGGAGCCTACTATGCCCCTGATTTAACTAAAGCTTGGTTAGATCAAGGCTGGTTAACTGTTGAATTGCGTGAGCAGCAAATGCTTGCATTTTTAATGGATCCTGAAAAAAATGCCCGTACTTTTGGTACGGGTCGAAAAATGCCAAACCTTGATATTACTGAAGAAGAAGCAAAAGGTATCGTTGCTTTCCTAAAATGGATGTCGAGTATTGATACTAATGGCTTTCCTTATAACTTCACCACCATTTATGCAGAGGTCGATTAATTATGAGTGCAAACACTGAAACAGTTAATGCTTCACTCCCCAATAAATTAAAAGCCTTTCATAAATGGGCCGAGGTTGATGACAGCACCTTAAATAATGGACAAAAACTAGCCGTTAAGTACTTTATGGGAGCCGTTATCCTGTTCATATTCCAAATTTTATTTGGTTTATTAGCAGGAATACAATTTATAGCGCCTAATTTTTTATATGAAATTTTAGACTTTAGCGTTAACCGCATGGTCCATATTAATGCCATGATTTTATGGATGTTATATGGTTTTATCGGTTGTACCTATTGGCTATTAGAAGATGAAAGTGGCACTGAAATCGCTGGGTTAAAATACGGTGTGTTAGGTTTTTGGGTATTGAGTGCAGCTATTACCGTAGTGGTACTGGTCTACCTCTTTATCCAAACAGGTGCAGGTAATGACACGACTTTATGGCTGATTAATGAAGGCCGTGAATATATTGAAGCCCCTCGTTGGGCAGATATCGGCATTGTTGCGGTTATGCTAGTTTTCTTCTACAACGTTGTAATGACTTTTAGCAAAGGCAAATGGTCAGGTATCGCAGGTGTTTTAACCTTAGATTTAGTGGCATTAGCTGGTTTATATGTTGCTGGTATGTTCTATATGACTAACATCACACATGAGCAATTTTGGTGGTGGTGGGTTATCCATCTTTGGGTTGAAGCAACTTGGGAAGTCTTAGTTGGCGTTATTATGGCTTGGTCATTAATGACCATTTTAGGCGTTAGTCGTAAAATTGTAACAACATGGTTATATATTGAAGTCGCTCTTATGTTTGGTTCGGGAATATTGGGCTTAGGACACCATTATTTTTGGATTGGGACACCCGAGTATTGGCTTACTATTGGTGGTTTCTTCTCCGCCTTAGAACCTATCCCACTCGTTGCCATGGTTGTTCATGCTGTTTATGATTCTGGTGAGCGTGGCTTTAAAAATATGAATCACCCAGCAATGGCTTGGTTAATTGCTCATGCCTTTGGTAATTTTTTTGGTGCGGGTGTTTGGGGATTTATGCATACATTGCCACAAATCAACTTATATACTCACGGGACACAGTGGTCAGCTTCACATGGTCATTTAGCCTTTTTTGGTGCTTATGCCACTATTAATATTGCCTTCTTTTATATTGCTATTCAGCATTGGCGAGGCAATGTCTGGATGGGAGCTGAATCACAAAATGCTTGGCGCTGGAAATGGGCACTGGCCTTATTAAATATCGGCGTACTCGGTATGACCATTGCCTTATTAATTGCGGGTTACGAACAATCCTTTATTGAACGTGCCATTGGTGGTTCAACTTGGGGCGGCTATTTTGCAGCTCAAACTCATCCATCCTTTTTATCAGCTATGCACTGGCGTATGTTGTTTGGATTGGTTACTGCTTCAGGCTTGGGATTACTTGTTTGGGATTTACTGACTATTGGTAAAGGCGAAACACGTAAAGCAGAAGTTATTGCTCCTGCAGAATAAAGACCTCTTTTGTACCTTTTAAATAACAAGGGCATAGATCAATCATGCCCTTGTTATTTTTTACAATTATCCGAATGTATTACTAAATAAGCTATTTGCCCAGACAAACATATCCTCAAAATTCTCATTACTCCAATGAGGTGCATTTGAAGATGCAAAAGAGTCATCCACTAATTGCATACTATTTCCAACTGTCTCATAACAAAAAACAGCGCTGAGCCAAGATGCTTCATTGTATGTAATGGGACTATAACAAGCTGAATTTGTTTTTATTCTTTTTAATCGCTCAGGATCATAAACAAAATCTTCTGATGTCGTCTTACCTGCAATTTCTCTAATGATAGCATCAGCACAAACCTTGGCTTGCGCATTAGCCATATGGCCTGACTTGGGTTGTCCGCTATTATTTGAGTCACCGATAACATAAAAACCTGCTCTTAACGTCGACTCATAACTAGCAACATGAACGGGAGCAAACCGCTGGCCAACGGGCAATAGTTGCAAATCTTCTACAATTTTTCCTGCTTTATGGGTGGGGATAACATTTAAAACTTTAGCACTAAAATCTCCAGCAGATGTTTTAGCAACCTTTTCCCCATTCTCTTTAATTTCAATAGACTCTAATGTTGCATTAGGAATATAGGTCACAATATCTTTATAAATACCATTAAAGGCTTGCTCAAAAGTTTCCTTTTCAATGGCAATTTCTGCATGTGGGTCCAGTACAATCACTTGTCCCGCTCCTAGTATTCGCTTAACGTAGTCTGCTACCACACAAGCACGTTCATAAGGCCCAGGAGGACAACGATAAGGACTTTCAGGTACCGTCATAATAAAAGTATCACCCGTTTCCATCGTGTGTAATTGATCTCTTAATAATTCAGTTTGCTCACCCGCAATCCAGGCATGCGGCACTTGATCAAAATTATCAACACCCATTTCTTTTAGTCCAGGGACATCAATAAACTCAATACCTGGCGCCAACACAACATAGTCACATTCAATATCTGTATTATTATCTAAGTGAACCGTTTTAACAGCTCCCTCTGTTACACCTGTTACCAGGCCTTGCTCAACAATAACCCCATAATTATCTTGTAATGATGTAAATGATTGAGTGATTTCATCAAGCTGCAATCTATCATTCAAAATAAGGTTACTTAATACACATGAAACATGATCGGGGTTTTTATCGACCATCGTCACTTTAATTTTTCCTTCGCACCATACTCGTAAATATTTAGCTAAGGTTGCTCCTGCAAACCCCCCACCAACGACAACAACTCTAGCTTCAAAGTTACTGTCTGCTGCTTTTAAAACAGAAGGTGTCACAGCAAGAGCTGCGGACACACCCGATAATTTGATAAATTCACGTCGATTAATTTGAGTCATAATAGTTTCCTCGGAAAAGTTATAAGGTTTTGATTATCAATGTATTAATAGGTATTAAAATTTCAATCATGCTCTTCCTCATCTTCCTCATCTTCCTCATCTTCCTCATCTTCCTCATCTTCCTCATCTGAACTATCTGAACTATCTGGGTTTTCTGGGTTTTCTGGGTTTTCTGGGTTTTCTGGGTTTTCTGGGTTTTCTGGGTTTATATTAGTTTGCCCTGCAAAGTATTTAGCTAACGCAATTACATCGTCAGAGCTATACCCTTTGGCTTGAAAATGCATCAATTCCTCATCAGCTCCCTTGATCATTTCCATTAGCTCATCCTTTATTTCTTCCTCTGTTTCACCCTCAAGAGAATCAAAACCTTCATCACGATTACCCTCCATTCCATGACATTGAGCACACTGTGCAGCCATAGCTCTAACAGGGTCAACAATTTCAATAGCTTGGGCTATTCCAATAGCGCCAACTACAAACAAGAATAAACTTGTACATAGTATTCGCTTTAAACCGTTATTCAAATAATTCATAATTTTCCTCAATAATTATAATAATCATAAATACCCCAATTCAGAATATGTAGTATTCGGCAGGATATTAATTTGTATTTTTAGCTCCGCATTAATTACTAACACTAGATTCCTCCAACATTATCCTGAACCTAAGCAAAACACATACCAAAAATTAACTAGCCTTATGTAACTTCAACTATCCACATTTTTAGGTGTTTATTTTCTAGAGCCTATAAAAAATATGACTCATTACCCCGACAAAATATAAGCTTTTAAACTTGCCACATAGTATTAAAATAAATAAGTAAATGAATAATTTACACAAAAACATACAACCCTTTGAAATAAAATGTTTTTACTCATTCATCCAAATTTATTTATTTGTCGTGACATAGCAACAATCCATCTACATAGCTATACCTTTACAAAGTTTTATTCATTTTTATAGTAAAGTGCAGGAGCAACCTTGATTGTTTTTTTCATACTCGACTTACACAGATAAAATGAGTACGAAATTCAACTAGTGAATGTAGGAAGTTGCCTGTATATTGCTAATTTAAAGCTAGCAATAATATGGATTTGGAATGACTCTTGATATCTATCTATCTATTTTTACCCTGATGTTTATTTCTTTAGGGGTTAATGTACTATCGCTAAAATTTCGAATCCCATATACCGTTCTTCTCGTCATTGCTGGTTCATTATTAGTTCCTCTTTCTAAAGTTAAACTTTTCTCCTTTATCACCAGCTTTCAATTAACCCCTGAGTTATTATTTTTTGTATTTCTCCCCGTATTAATTTTTGAATCTGCTTACAACATAAAAGTCCGTAATATTAGAGATAACAAAATTGCCATTAGTATCCTGGCTATTATTGGACTGCTTATTTCTACTGTTTTTATTGGATATATTGGCTATTGGGGGTTTCAATTATTAGGCTTTCAGATACCACTACTGGTCACTTTATTATTTGGAGCTATTATTTCTGCTACGGATCCCGTCGCCGTGCTTGCATTATTTAAAGAATTTGGGGCGCCTCACCGTTTAACATTAATATTCGAAGGGGAAAGCTTATTTAATGACGGAACAGCTTTTGCGATTTTTATCGTACTGCTTGATGTCATAGCAAATGGCTATCATGGCTATTCAACTTTTTTACAAGGCTTACTTACATTTAGCACCATGATTGTTGGCGGTACAATCTTTGGTTTATTGATGGGGTTTATATTTTCTAAACTCATTGAATGGGTTAAAGGTCATCAAAACCTAGAAATCACCCTCACTTTACTTGTTGCTCATTTCACATTTCTATTCGCTGAAATCATTTCCACTCATTGGATCATCAATGGACATAACATTCATATTTCCTCAATTATTGCAACCTTGGTTTCATCCATGGTGATAGGAAATTATGGTCGTTTTAAAATGTCCAGTGGCGTTGAAGAATACATGGAAAAGTTCTGGGAATACTTTGCATTCGTATCTAATTCGCTAGTATTTCTACTGATGGGACTGCTATTTACCAGCCTGACAATATCATTAAATATTGCATGGCTACCCATTTTAATGATTATTTCAGTGGTAGTTATCGCACGTGCTATTTCAATTTATATCTCTGTGGGTATTGCTAATCAATTTAAATCTGAAGAGAACATCCCTTTAAACTGGCAACACTTAATGGCTTGGGGTAGCTTACGCGGGTCACTTGCTGTCGTTATGGTTTTACTTATTCCCGACAATACAAGTTTACCCAACTGGCCCTATGACTTTTCTATTAAGGAATTCATTATCGCCATTACCATTGGCAGTATTTACTTTACCTTACTGGTTAAGGCAACCACTATTGGTACGGTCGTTCGTTGGCTAAAAATAGATGCCTTATTACCTCATGAGCAATTAAGTTATTACAAAAGCAAAGCACTTATTTATAAAGACCTTATTCGACACAGCAAAACACTTTACGATAATCGCCATATCAGTGCAGAACAACATCAAAATTTTAGTCAATACTACTTACAACGACATGAGAAAATTTGCAAACAATGTGCTGAACTTGATATGGACGCCAGTCATGTTATAGAAAATATGTTGCGTATATATACTTTAGCTGTTCAAAAAAAGGAACTAAAAGCATTATTCCGACACGATGAAATTAGCGAAAGTATTTATAAAAAGAATCTTAATATTTTAGAAACTCAAACAGAGCGAGTTGAGCAAGATAGCAACCGCTTACAATCTCTTAATGAGTATCTAACCAACTGGATGGGTATTTTAAATAATAGCTTTCGTAAGCTTCTTTTCTTATCTGATAAAAAAGACAATCCTAGAGAGCTTTATCTTTATTACCACACTCAACATTTGCTTATTTCTAAAGTGTTAGAAGAAATGCACCTGTTAAATAATTCCCATTTAAATGAAATTTTTGATGATAAAAAAGCAATACTCAACGTCATAGCTATATACAATAATTTAAAAACAGCAACTGAACAACAAATGCAACATGAACTAGAATCAAACAAGGACATGCTAGATCATTTAAACGAACAGTCTGCCATTAATTTATTGCAAACAGTCCAAACAAGTACTTTGAAAAAATTGCATAAAGGTGAAATTATTAGTAATAAATTACATGTTATTCTCAATAAAGAACTTAATCATTGGTAAACCAAGTTTTGTAGGAGCGTCCGCCCTCGGCGCAAATAAATAGACTCAGATACTTATCCCGCTTTCTTTGGAAGCCATATTATTTACACATTTAAAGATAATAATAAACTATCTATATCTAACTAACGAGTAAACTTGTGCATATTTCAATTCTCTTAAAATTATTCATAGCTTTACTGCTCACCACATTACTCATTGTCGCAGGAATGCATCTCTTTATGCGGCAATCTTTAAATCGTGGTTTTACCGAATTTATTGAAGCTCGACAACAAGAACGTATTGATTTATTAATTAGCCGTCTCGTGGAAAATTATGCGATATCTGAAAGCTGGAAACCATTGGCAACCAGCAAAAGACAATGGATAAAAATTTTACGATCCGATGCGCCTCGACGTAAACGGGCTATGAAGTGGATGAAAAAATCAGAAAATGAGCCTATTAATAGATGGCCCCCCATTTCGTCCGAACAAGAAAGAAATAAACATTCTGCCCCTTTAAATTTACGCATCATGCTTCTAAATGCTGATAAATTAACTATTTTTGGTCGTCAAGAAGACGTCTCTTTATTAACCTTGCAGCCTATTTTTTATAAGCAGAAAATAATCGGTTATCTAGGCTTATTACCTGGTCACCCTATAAAGCAACTGGGTGATAAACAGTTTATGGAGCAACAGGCTAAAGCCTATTTATGGATCACTTTTTTAATGATCGCTTTATCAGCTAGCTTGGCACTACTACTCGCTTATCTTTTCGGGCGCCCCCTCAAAAAAATTACGGTCGCCACCCAGGCATTAGGGATGGGAGAGTATGCTATGCGTCTACCGATTACATCCAACGATGAACTAGGCCAATTAGCCAGAGATTTTAATGAAATGGCAGCAGCATTGCAGCAATCGGAACAAGCGAGACAGCGTTGGGTTGCTGATGTATCGCATGAATTACGCACCCCTTTAGCCATTTTGAATGGTGAATTAGAAGCTTTACAAGATGGTATTCGCCCCATGAATATTGATGCTATTCATTCCCTATCTAGTGAAGTGTCACGACTAACACGCCTAACGAATGATCTTTATCAATTGGCTTTATCCGACCATGGCGCATTAACTTATCGTAAAATAAAATTGAATCCTATTGCTCTTCTTAAACAAAATATTGCAGGATTAAAACCTAAATTTGACCATAAACAAATAACGGTGACTCTGTTTGATAAAAGTCACAATATCCGTCTATTTGCAGACCCCGACCGCTTAACCCAGCTATTTCAAAATTTACTGACAAATAGTGCAAAATATACCGATAATGGAGGTCATTTAGATATAACTCTTTCTCAAAAAAATAAAACTTTATTCATTGATTTAAGTGATAGCGCGCCATCAGTTCCACAACAAAAACTTGAAAAACTATTCAACAGGCTTTATCGAGTAGAAAAATCTCGGAGTAGAAACCTTGGAGGAGCAGGACTCGGACTCTCAATCTGCAAAAATATTATTACCGCTCATCACGGAAAAATGAGTGCTCACCCCTCAATATTAGGTGGACTAGCCATTCATATTGAACTTCCTATTACACCATAACAATGACTGAAACGGCCAATATATTAATTGTCGAAGACGAAGACAAGTTAGCTCAACTTGAATCAGACTATTTACTTAATGCAGGGTTTACTGTTGACATTATAGACAACGGAGACAATGTCATTTCGTCGGTTAAACAACAGCAACCAGACCTTATTTTGCTAGATCTTATGCTACCAGGCAAAGATGGGCTATCAATTTGTCGTGAAATACGCAGTTTCAGTTCTGTCCCTATCATCATGATAACCGCACGTATTGAAGAAATTGACCGCTTATTAGGTTTGGAAATGGGGGCAGATGATTATATATGTAAGCCTTTTAGTCTGAGAGAAATGGTAGCTCGCGTCAAAGCAGTACTACGTCGTCAACATTTACCTGTAGAGTCTCCTCAATCCCAAGTTATACAGTTAGACAACCATAGTTTTCGTGTACTAGCAAAAGGCCTGGAAATAGAACTCACCTCAGTTGAGTTTCAATTGCTTCAAGCATTACATCATCAGCCAGGGCGTATTTTTTCTCGTGCTAAATTAATGAATTTAATCTATTCGGATCAAAGAGTTGTCTCTGATCGAACAATAGATAGCCACATTAAAAAATTAAGAAAAAAACTATCTGAACTATTGCCAGACCAAGAACTTATTCACTCCGTTTATGGTGCAGGTTATCGTTTTGAAATTCTATAGGAATCCTCTGTCAACTCTGTCAGAACAAGTACGAGCCTCAAATGATTGAGAGCAAGGCGATGCCAGTGCTTTAATTTTAAAAAATATTCTGTAATGGTCTATAATCCAAACCGTCTCTAACGTTATCCTTCTGTCATTATGCAAAACCAAGCGAAATTTCACCTTAAAGCCGCATTGCCTTTACCTAGGTTTCAGTCAATTATATAAGGTATATTTATGAAATACTTAGAACAATTAACTTGGCTTCGTGGGCTTGCTGCTTTCTTTGTTGTCGTATCACACACTTTATATGTTACCGGAAGGACATTTTCTGTTACTGATGAACCTAGTTATTTTTTTCCATTATCTTTGTTAAGCCTAGGCAGGTTTGGAGTCGCTTTGTTTTTTTGCTTAAGTGGTTGTACGCTCTATCTAAGCAATTCAAACCTATCAAATGGCAAAAGTGTTTTAAAATTTTATATCAAACGGTTTTTTAGAATTTGGCCCGCATTTTTTTGTTCATTACTAATGTATTGTGCTTTTATATATTTTTTTAAAATACTTTATGGTCCAGCGGATAATTTATGGATTATGGAAAGGTATTATAGTCAATATTCACTTTCTGATATTGGTAACTACTTGCTACTAATTTTCAACTTTACTGGCCCCGCTCATCTATTTAATGGTGCCTATTGGTCTCTTCCTGTTGAATTTCAATATTACTTATTATTCCCTTTAGCTATTTTTTTATTAAATTACATAGGAATTTTTGGACTTATCATACTGGGAAGTAGTTTTTATTTATTTCCATCATTTATTCTATTAAATATACGCTTGGAATTGTTTAATTTGGCCTTTGTATTTTTTGGTGGCATTGTAGTCGGTTTTCTTTACAAAAGAATTCAATGGAGGCTTTCAATGCTTACTGGAGTTCTTCTAATTTTCACTGTTTTTATTTTTATTTCTCTATATGTAAATCATTTTATTTCACTACCAAGTATTCCTGGGTTTTATAAAAATTCCAGCCATACTTGGAGAGGAATTTTTTCACTTGCTGTTCTATTTTTGACTTTGATTACTGAATTTAATATAAACCAAACACTTAAAAACTTTCTTAAAAACTATGGAGACATATCATATAGTACCTATTTATATCACAATCTATTTCTCGGAATATCAATTTTACTAATTAAAACCTTCGGAATATATGGAGGGCATCTAAAGCTAACTTTTGTTTTTTTATTTACGTTAATTGGAACTTATTTCTTAGCTAATTTTTCATATAAATACATTGAAGTTCCTTTTTTACAATATGGTCGAAATATTGCAAAGAAAATATTATAGCCATATAAGGAAAAACACTAGATCATCTGTATTCTTCGATGATAGCAAGGCCATCCAAAGCTTCTTCTCTTCTAGAATTGCTCCTGCATTGCTCTACAACAATCCATCCATGACATTATACTCTTACCTATTACCTACAAAAACTTGTATGTAATGCAATTATCAAATATTTGAAGCCTATAAATGCTAGTCATGGATTAATAGAGCCGTCCTATCAATAATTAAATTTGCACATTGTTTTCACAATTGCTTCAAATTTCTTGCAATATTCTTAGCTAAAGTTAATACCAAGAACGGAGAAAACCGTTTACATATTAACTTAAAGAGAGACTGCAATGAACACCAAACTCATTCCCATCGCATTATTTCTAATCGTACCTTTAACGGTCTCTGCATTTCCTGGTGGAGAAGGCAAAGGCTCTCAAGGAAAGCAAGCCAACAAAATAGAAAGAATAGCCCAAAAGCTTGATTTAAGCTCTGGGCAAAAAACTAAAATAGAAGCTATTTTCAAACTGCAACGTGAAAAAATCGATGCGATTAAAGAAGATTCACGTACTCGCATGCAAGCAATTTTAACTCCTACCCAGATGAATGAATTCAATGCACTGAAAGCTCGTCGCCAAGAAAAAAAACAGAACCGTCAAAATAACAAAATGAATAACAAGCAAAAAAGAATGAATAATTAAGTAATAACCAAGAGGGGGGGGGAATACTTTTATTCCCCAAAGCTGTACCTAGTTGTATTTCCTAAAATTAAAACTTTTAACAAGGTGACTCAAATGAAACTCCTAAATAAAACAATAGTATTACTACTAACCTTAACTCTATTAATGCCTACCCTCATTTCTGCTAAAAGTGGTGGTCGCAAGGGAGTAAACAAACGTCAAGCAGTAACAAATGTGCTGCCCGCAAGCCAAGCAGATACATTATTATGGATGAGAGAAGAAGAAAAACTCGCGAGAGATGTCTATCTGGCTTTAGCTGATGAATGGAAACAACCTATCTTCGAAAATATCGCAGCGTCTGAACAAAAACATATGGATGCTATACTAAAAAAGATCAATTCATTTGGTTTAACTGATCCCGCTAAATCATCAGAAGGTGATTTTACCGATCCTGATATTCAAGCCTTATACACTCAATTAGTCTCTCAAGGTGAAGAGGGGTATATTGCAGCACTCAATGTAGGGCTAACTATTGAAGATATGGATATTGCTGATTTAATAAATGCAATAGATGAAACGGACAATATAGGGCTAAAAACAACGTACCAAAGCCTACTAGAAGGCTCAAAAAACCATTTACGCGCCTTCAACCGTCTCATGCTAAAACAAGGCATAACATACGAGCCTGTCTATATATCTCAAAAACTATTTGATGCGATTATAAACTTTTAAGGCTATTCTTATCCCTCCTCTGCCTCTTTTGAGTCAGAGGAGGCTGAACTTTAATTAACCAGCAAATTCTCGTAAAATCGAATCAGCAGGTAGTTCTTCTTCAGAAATAGTATCTAGCACTGTTGGATCAAGCACATTAATTTTAATAAATAACTTAGTACTGCCTTTTTTAACCAGTCCATAAATAAACCCACCTCGATCACGAAGCTTTCTGTTTGGTTTTATAGATTTTTGCCATGTCCCTGATGCACCAATATTCCGAATAATATCCGCATTGGCCTCACCCGTATCTAAATACACAGTCGAACCTTTTGTGGCTCTGCCTCTCACTTCAATTCTGGAATGGGCACTGCCATCAATAGATTGATACACAAAAGAAGCTTTGGTTAAATCAACAGGTATATTATTGCTGGTTGTCACTTGTCGAATAATACCTTGTACTTTAGTTAACTCAGCCATGTCACTAATGTCATTTAATGTGAATTGATAAAGCTCCCCATTAAAATCTTCTACAAAACCATAAGGGTCTGTTGCTCCCTTTAGAGTTCGTCTTAACTCTCTTTTAATTTTCGTAGCATTTCCAAGGCCATGTATTTCATAGGTTGTCTGAACATCCCATTTAACAGGGTTAGAACATCCTATTATTAAAAAGGGCATTAATAGTAAAAGTAGATGATTATTTTTCATTTATTTCTCTTGGTTCATTAAAATAAACACTAAATATGGGATTAGTGGAAAAGAAGACATATAGTATAGCAATGATTTACAAAAGTTCGTCTAAGCTTTAATCATCCCCATTTTTCATATATTATTTAATTATTATCATGTCCACTCATCTTCCTATTTTATATAGTTTTCGTCGCTGCCCTTATGCTATGAGAGCGAGACTGGCTATTTCAGTGTCAACCATTCAACTCGAGTTACGTGAAGTCGTTTTACGAAATAAACCCCAACAATTACTAGATATTTCTCCCAAAGGTACGGTGCCTGTTTTACAGTTAACTGATAAATCAGTTATAGATGAAAGCCTAGACATCATGAACTGGGCTTTATCAATTAATGATCCTTTCAACTGGCTAAACCAGAATTTAGACAGCGACCTTAAACAGCTCATTGAATGGAATGATGGGGAGTTTAAATATTATTTAGACCGTTACAAATATGCCGACCGCTACCCTAAAAACAATGAACAATTTTATCGGCAAAAAGCCGAAACATTTATCATTGAATTAGAACAAAGGTTATCACAACATAGCTTTCTTTGTGGTGAGACTTGCTGTCTAGCTGATATGGCAATTTTCCCCTTTATTCGTCAATTCGCTAATGTTGATAATATCTGGTTTCAAGCATCTAAATATCAACAGCTTAATCAATGGTTAAATAAGCATCTTGAATCTGATTTGTTTGGCTCAATTATGGAAAAATATCCCGCTTGGCAAACAGAAGATGAACAACTCATATTCATGCCTTAAACAAACACATGGCCTCCGCTATTTGTTGTTTAGCATCGTGTAATGTTTGCAATGACATATCAGGTGTTAACTCATTATCACCTATTTTTTGAAAAGCAGGTAAAGTCTGAATAGGAGGCAATTTTTGTATTTGTTTACCCCCAATAAAACTATGAAACTTTGCTAACAATACAATATCGCTAATGCCAAGTGCTTCCTGTTCATTGCAATACCATTTATCAATATTTTTAGGTATTTCTTGCAAGTTTTGAGGGAATCCCCATTCTTTAAGCACAAGAGATCCAATAGGCCCTTGAAGAGCAGAAATGGTCATATTAAGATCTTGGTCTGAATATTCTTCATTATCCAGAGTATCAGCAAAAATCAAGATAGGGATTGCTCCTATATTATGGGTCAACCCTGCAAGTAGCGCTTCATCTGGATTAGCCTTCTTAGTCAACATCGCAAGTGTATAACTAATACTTGAAACTTGAATACTTTTCTTCCAAGGCCCATGGATTTTAAGGTTAATATCTATATTTTTGCTTTTAAATAAGTTTTGGATGCTAATACTAGTAACAAGGCTCCGAGTGGTTGCCAATCCTAACCTAGCAACAGCATCATGACTGCTCGTTATAGGATTAACACCGCGATACAAAGGACTATTGACCGCCTGAATTAACCGAGAAGAAATAACCGAATCACAATTAATGATTTTAACCGCGTCTTGCACTCCAATATCTTTTTGGATCGCCTCTCTTAATTTAAGTGCAACATCAGGTAAACATGGAATAATAAGCTTATCTTGCTTAAAATATTGACAAAAAGCATCAAAGAAACGGTTATCTTGTAATTGCTCAGGAATATCTTCTGAATTAAGTAACGGGTTACGAATATGCTGACTGCTTTTACTTAAAGCATTTAGAGGAAAATGTAACACTTTAACGTCGGACTTAGCAATAATAGTACACTGATATTTATCAGTATTTGATAGAGGATAAAACGCTTTAAAAGTTGTTGCATCAACTTCATATCCCGCTCCATTCATCATTTCAATATAACAAAGTCCCTTAGCCAAATAAGGTAATGACTTAGCTTTGTCATTCATCTTAAAAATCACATCACCAGGTATATGGCTTGAAACACTGACCTGAAGTTTTTCAAGCTCAGCATCAGGGAGATGACCAATTGGGATAAGACGCTTTAAAAAAGTCAGAGGTATTTTTTTTATTTCCGTCGAAGCAGCCTTATTGGTTTGAGATAACTCTTGTTTATTTTTGCTTCTTTTTGTGCGCTTCCAAAACATTATTTAATTAACCCCTTTTTTAATTAAAATAATCATCTAGCCCTTTATTCTACAGTACCTTACACTTTGACTATACAATAAATTCTACAGTATAAAGTCATCTGCTTAATAAAAATAACAACACGAAAGTTGAATTTAAAATCCTATAAATTATTGACCTTTTCAGTAGGTTTTTCATTTTTCATTATTTTTACTATAATAGCCCTTTTAATTTGTAAAAATCAGCTTCACAAAATGTAAAGATCAATCAATTTAAAATTTTATCCTTGCTAACACAAATAGTAAGTCATATATTAAAAGTCGTAATAATACGAGATCACTGATGAAAAATAAAAAAGCTAATGGAATGCACCCTCCTCGACCTCTTCACCATAATCCAAAAGAAATACGAGACAATTTCTTTGAACTAGCCAATCCACAAAAATTTGATACCCCTAGTGATGCCTTAAATACCAAGACAGACTTGGATATTAACTTAGGTTTAGAAAAAATAGTTCCGATTATTGGCCAAAATTCTGCTGCAGCTGTCAAGCAAGGATACCAGCACGCACCTGATGAAATTAAAGCAAATATTCTCAGTACTATATCCATCACCATTGCCACTCAGGAAGTCGCTAAAAACTTAAATATTGAATTAAATGAGTGTGCTAACTTAACTCAAGGCTCCTTTCTTACTGAAGATAATATTGAAAGCTGTTGTAATAATAATTACGCATCAATTACTGAAGAAATACTAGAGAAACTGGGGTATGCTCCAATAGAAATTATTGCTTTGGGTCTTATACAACTCGCAAACATAAGAATAATGGATAAAATTTATCAACAAACAAGTACTTCATAAAAAGTCTACTAGAGGGTGAAATGGAAATCATTAGAGAACAAATCTATAAAAATGGAATAAGCTCAGCTCTCGAAATATTGGAAGATGAAAGTCTTGAGCGTAACTTATTGCTCAAAGAAATTTCCTGTCTTCCAGAATTTTTAATCCATTATAAATACAGCACCTTTATTAGCTGCCTGGATCAAGCATTAAAAAGAAATGTAGGTCCAATAAATCAAACTAAAATAGCGACTATTGGTAACGAAATAAACTTAATTTCAGTACTAGAAAAACAAGGGGTGAAAAATATTTTAGTTTTATCTCCAGATAGTCACTTAAATACTGATATGGAACAAATTAAAAATAATACGCCTCCTAACATCTCCGTTTCATATTCCTCATTAGCAAGCCTAGATATCGTATTACACGATATGACCTATTTAGTCATAGGCTTCTGTAGAAGTGAGAATTATTCCTTATTAACAGCACCTCAAGCAAAAATCATCAAAATGTTACGTGCATTACATGCAACGGCTGAAATTGTAATGATAGACCCAATGACTGATCAAACTGGCTACGTGCATGATAGCCCAAAGGGTTGGGAACCCATTTGCAACGAACGATTCGACCGAATACTTACCCCTGCTGGTGTAAAGCATACCAATGTTCATTTTTCACAGGATAATTTAAAATGGCAATATTAGTTTTAACTTCCATTGCCTTTATTTTACTGGTCTACACAAATACAGTTGATTTTAATGTTGTTTTAACAAATTATCCCGTCGGAGTACTTTGTATTTTGTTTTGTCTGGATATATTTTCTCGTCTTTTAATTCAAACAAGAAGCCCTGAACGGCTTGGCCTCTATTTTGCCAGAAGAACAAAAGGCTCAAAAATAAGTGTGCTTGTTTTATGTGGGCTAGGCATGTTCATTATCAGTGCGCTAATCAATAACCTTGCCGCATTATTTGTATTATTCCCTATCATATCAACCCTATTTATTGCTCTCCGCCTGACAACTCAACAAAAAATAGTTTGTCTTTCCCTGGTTGTTTCCATGTGTAATCTTGGTGGGGCAGCAACACCTATCGGAGACTTACCTGCGATATTGCTCATGGATACTCGAGCTATATCTTTCTCAGCATACATCATTCATGCCCTCCCCTTCTTTTCATTTACTGCATTAATCATTATCGCGTTTTACTACAGCAAATATAAAAATGATTTCTTTGACTCAAATAGAGCTCATAATCAGCAAGCAAAGCTTGGCATATTAGCCATGATGCAAGATTATAAATATATTAGAGTAGATTTAAAAACCACAGCACTGCTCATATTAGTTTTCACTGGGATGATTGTTTCCTGGGCTTTGTTAGACCCTAACACCTGGCATTTTCACTATACAGCCATTGTAGGTCTGGTCGCATCAGTCATCGTATCACCAACAAAATTGGTCACTTCCGTCGTCTCAAAATATGATTTAACCCCCCTATTAATTACCGCCTTAGTTTTATTAATAGGTTCACTAGTCTCTGCATCTCCTTTACTAGATAATTTATCTAGATATCTTGTAAGAGAAATAGCGGACCCGACCTATTTATTGTTAGCAATGTCACTTCTTATTCTTTTTGCAAGTGGCCTATTTCAAGCGGGGCCTGCTGCCGCTATTGTTCTACCTATGGTGATTGAATTAGAAAGTAATCAGTTATCAATATTTGGGCCTTGGGTCTATATTGTCTATGCCGCAAGTATTTGCGCAGGATCGAGTATGTTTTTATGGAGTGCTACAGCAGGTATAGCTCTTCAAGGGCAGGCAAGTCATTCAGGTTTAGAGTTTAATTGGAAAAAATACCTACTGTTCGGAATTTCTAATGCACTTATGCAGTATATTATTGCGATTTTAGTCGTTGGCTACTTCATTAACGTTTTTTCCATTAGCGTAATCATTCTATTGGCTAGCATACCGCTAACTTATGTTTTATATATTAAGCGAAAGAACTATGTAGCTATGCGAGCTACATAGGAAATAGTTATTTTGTTAATCGAAGAATACCTAAATAAAAGCAACTCATATTTAGTTGGATGGACACAATCAAATATTGTTTTTCCAGAAGCTCAATGGTAAAAAGAGTGTTAGCAATCTGAGTCCTTTTTTTATTAAAAGGATGACATATTTTGGTTCAATGTTTTCTAAAAATTGACTATACTTGGTTCTAACATATTGAATAGGTTTTGGTTTGAGAAAAACTCTGCTTAAAGAATTTTTCAAAGTGTTCATTATTTGGTTCATTCCTCTATGCGCACTATTTAGCTATGGATTCTTTCTCGAATACAATAAAGTTTTTGAACGCTTAAAAACTAAAGAAATCAATAATGTCATCTTAGTGCAACACATAATTAAAGATGTTTTAACCGAGAGAATATCTGATCTCTTAACCCTTGCAGATTTAGTTAAGCTCCATATTAAAGATGAAAACGTGATCGGGCATGTTAATGAAGAGTTAATCGCTTTTTCTGGCAACATTGGCGTATATGACCAAATTCGTTTACTTGATATGTCCGGTCAAGAAACTAATCGAATTAATTTAGAAAACCAGAGTATTGTTCAGGTTCCAGCTAATAAACTACAAAACAAAAGCCATCGCTATTATTTTAAAGAGACAGTTGCATTAGATATGGGGGAGATTTTTATTTCCCCGCTGGATTTAAATATTGAAAATGGCAAAATAGAGCAACCTATCAAACCTATGATACGAATAGGTACGCCAGTCTATAGTCAGACAGGTAAAAAAGTTGGTATCTTACTGTTAAATTACTTGGCACAAAATTTACTCGATAAAATATCACACTTAACCGATTACCAAACACAACCTATTTCGCTATTAAATGGACAAGGCTATTGGCTAAAAAATGCTAACAGCGACATGACCTGGGGCTTCATGTATAACAATGAGCAACGTTTTCAAAATTATTACCCAAGGGTTTGGTCTGAGCTTCTTGAACAAGAAAAGGGACAAACTCTAACAAGGTTGGGGATTTTTTCTTTTGCATCGACATATCCCATTCATGAGTCTTTACCTGTACATCTACATGTTAAACCTGATACTCATTTTGAGAGACATGGACTGACTATTAAAAATTACGTCTGGAAAATTGTTTCATTGATTCCTGATGAAACACTCAATTCAATGCAACGCGATATTTTAGTCAGATTTAGCTATACAGCGATACCTTTATTACTGTTATTGATATTTGTTGGTTGGCGATTAACTCTGTATCGACTAAAACATATAACAGCTAAACAGGCACTTATAAAATCTTATCAACTGTTAGAACAAAGAGTAGATGAGCGAACTCAAGAATTACAGCATGAGGTCGAAATTAGAACTAAAGCTGAAGAACGTATGCGACATATGGCAAGTTATGATGCGTTAACAGGAATACCAAACAGGGCATTGTTTGATGACAGGTTACTCACTGTTATGGCAATGAATAAACGTCATAAATCTAGTTCAGCATTACTATTTATCGATTTAGATGACTTTAAAAATGTGAATGATGCTTATGGGCATGAAACTGGAGACATGGTTTTAAAGCAGGTCAGTAAACGATTAAAGGATAAGGTAAGAGATAGTGACACGGTGGGACGCTATGGTGGTGATGAATTTGTAGTTTTATTGCATGAAATTAACTCAGAAGATGATGCTATCTTTGTTGCAAAAGAAATTATACAAACAATCTCACAAGAGTATATTGAGAAGGAAGTGACTGCTCTTATCGGTTGTAGTATAGGTATTGCCGTCTATAAAGATGAATATCTAACAATAAACGATTATATAAAAAAAGCAGATGAGGCTATGTATACAATAAAGAAAGCAGGTAAGAACCACTATAAGCTGGCATAGACAATCAGCAGGGGTTAAATAGCAGGCGTTAGTTATAAGGTCTTATTTTAGGTGTTCTAGGTCGTATTTAGCTCTGTACGATTATAGTACAGAGCTATATGCTATCGTTATATGCTATGTTTACTATTAAATTCAAGCATTAATGCCGTAGGTTGCTTCTTTTTGTTCTTTTTATTAAGTACAAATACCACGGTTTCACCTTTAGGACCAGAACCAATTTGTGTAAAACGGTATGGCGCTTCCCCTACTGAAAGAAAAGACTTTAAATCAGCCCATTCGCTAAAAACATAAATACGACCTTCTTTTATTACTTCGCCGTAGAAACCTTCAGCTATGCCTTCTGCTGTTCCTTCATATAATGCAACAGAACCTAAGCCTGAACGCATTTTTTTATCTTGTTTAGTTAAACCAAAAACAATGGTTTCACCTTTTGGGCCTTCGCCAATACGGGTTAGGCGATAAGCAGTTTCACCTACTTGATTAAAACTCTGGTAAGTTTTGTAGTCATCAAAAATATAAATGCGGCCTTCTTTGTAGACTTGGTAGTAATCATTAACGTTGTAATGAGGCGCTGATGAAATTGAAAAGCTGGCAAGAACTAAGCTAAGAGCAAAAAGGCTAGGAAATATTTTTTTATACATATTAGGTGTCCGAATAATAGATTTTGTCAAAACGATAAATACAATGACTATTATAGGGTTTGAAATATTACAAAATTATGACGGCTTAAAAAGACGATTCTATTTGAGTCAATATTTCTTGCCATAATGCTTGGTAAGCATCATGTGATCGGCCTCTGTTGATGTAGCCGCCTAATGGCATACGTTCTAAGCCCATACGCTCTATATCGCTGGCGTATGGAATTGCAGTTTGTAAAATATCAGGGTGTTTTTCAGCCAGTGATTCAATAATCTCTCGATGCATTTTTTTACGTCTATCTGCCATTGAGAAAAAAGGAATTAATTGAATATGCTTTAGTTTATTGTCCTTTATATATTTTTTTAATTGCTCCAAAGTACGCAAAGAGAGTGTCGTTGGAATAATAGGCGATAGTAATATATCAGAGGCTTCAAAAACAGACTCTGATAGCAAAGAAATATTAGGTGGGCAATCTAAAAAAATAAAGTCATACTCTTTGGTTAGAGGAGATAGCAATTTTTTTAAACGCTGCGTTGGCTTTTTGCGATCATTAAGCACTAAGTCTAAATTTCTGAATGAGAAGTCAGCCGGTAATAAATCCAGGCCATCAAAATCTGTGGCTTTAATTAAACCATCTAATTCACGGTTGCCAGCAATTAACTCTTTGCTTCCGCCTTTAACCTTGGGTTTAACTCTAAAATAATAACTACTTGCACCTTGTGGATCTAAATCCCAAATCAGTGTTTTATATCCTTTTTTGGCGGAAATATAAGCAAGGTTGACTGCAGTAGATGTTTTTCCCACCCCACCTTTTATATTGTAAGTAGAAATTATTTTCATGCCTTTTTCTCCTGCGCCTTAGATGTAAATAGCTTTATAAACAGATTTTGGTTTTCAACTTGTTTAAATTGAGTAAACTGACAGGAAAATCCTTCTCGTGCTTTGCACTTCATCGAATCTAAATATTGCACTAATACCCCCATAGCTAGAAAAGTATTAGAGGGTACATTGCTAGCCATCATTTCTTCACTAAATTGTTTGATTTTTAATTCTTGTATTTCATAGTCTTGAAAATCACCTAAAATATTTTGAAAGCCTTTCATGGACTTAAGGATTACTTTTATATCTTCAGATGGGTATAGGCTTTGAAAGAACTCAATTAAATAGCGTAGCTTTTTACAGGTTTTACGTAAATCATGTAAACCTTTAGCGGGTGATGCATCTGTTATTGCCCCCCCTTCTTTCAGCAAGCGTTTATAGGTTTTCCAAATGCGTTGGTCTGCCAATGCTTTAATCGACATGCTGGCATTAGACTCTTTGTTTTTTTTGGGTAAAGGGCTATTTAAATAGTCTTCCCAAGCTGTAAGCTGGTTAATATAGTCAGAACTTCTTAGTTTTTTAGCTAACTCTTGTTGCGCTAATTGTTGTTTTTCTTTAAGGAAGTCGTGTAAAGGTGTTATATCTTCTCTTAATGAAATGGGTAAAGCCTGTTGGTAATCTTTATAACTTAATAAATAAACATCAAGGTCGCGGGTCAGTCCTGTGATTTGTCCCAGCCATGCGAAAAAATCAGCATGTTCTGCAATTGTCTTAGCAGGTAAGGTGTTTTTAATTTGATTAAACCCAGAGCGAGTTCTTCTTACCGCAACACGAAAATCATGTAAAAATTCAGAGTCTGTATTATCAATAGTCCCTGCCTCATTGACTTTCATGGTTTGAAGTAAGTGCTGATAAATTACTTTGCTAGCAACATCTGCGCGCATTTCAGGTTTGAGCTTTATAGTTAATTTAGAACTGTAATCTTTTGCTTTTTGCCCTTGTTGCTTTAATGCTGCATTTAAAACAGTATTGTCTGCTGGTTTAAATTCAAATGTTTTTTGTAATAAATGACTAATATTTCGTACTGCTTTCTCATAACCTTTCAAAGGCAGTAAATTAACGGTATTACCAAGAAACTCATACTGGTCAATTTGCACCCGTAGCACCGTTTTATTGTCTTTATTTAAGATGTTGATGAGGTACGCTTCATAAGGCAAGTGACATATAGGTAGCAGAGCACGCATTTCTAACTTGTCTTCTAACTCTGATTTTAACTGGCCTTCAGAAAAGTATTCACTAAAGGCAGGGATATCCTGAATATCTTCTGAAGCGATTAATTCACCAGACTTCCTATTTTTAAGGCTTAACCTTGATGCAACTTGAGAATGATTAAACTCGCAGGCAATATCGGCGTTGTATAATCGCCAGTCAAAGCTATCATAAAATGATTTTATGGTGTATTGCTGAAAGGCTATCTGGAAGTCAACTTTTTTACTTAATTTATTTAAGAATTTAGTTGCAGTTAAATTTTCGGGTAGCCCAAAGTGTAAAGGTATGACTGTCATGTTACTCAATATAGAAAATGATTTTGATTCAAATTAAGTCTCTTAACTGTAAAGAGAGGGAAAGCCTTTGTTTTTCATTGTAACAAAGTAATATGATCAAGGTTAAGATAACAATGTGACAGGATTGTGACAGAGGGCTTATTTAGGCTGGTTTGGGGGATATATGTGTTTTAGCTGGATTTCTTACCCCCCTTTCTTATCTTAAATAAAGGGGGTAAGTTAATCTTTAAGCTGCTTTTTTTAGTGCTTTTTTAGCAACTTTTAGAGCTTTCTTTTTGCTGGTAGGTTTTTTCTTTAAAGCAATTTTAGTTGCTTTTTTAAGAACTGATTTTGCATCTTTCTTAGCGATTACTTTTTTAGCAACTGCTTTTTTTGTCACTTTGTTTACCGCTTTTTTGATTGATTTTTTCTTGATCACTTTTGACATTTTAATTCCTGTAAATTATAAATATAACTCAATACAATTAGTAATAAGTTATAGTGATAATATATGTATTATAGTGCAAGGTCAATAATAATAGATTTAAGATATAATATATTTCAATGTAATTTAACAGGGTGGATTTTTTATTATGACCTTTATAGAGTTTAAAAAACAATTGCTTGATGCAGAAATAAGCTTGCCAAAATTTAGTAAGTTAATAAAAGTGAGTGAAAAGAATATTCAAGCCTATAAGAAAAAAGGAGAAGTCCCGAATGCTATTGCTGCTACCGTTTCCTGTTTTGCTGCTATGCACCTATCAGGCCTGGATTATCGAACTGTTATTGATGATTTAGAACTTGAAGCAAAAGTTAAAAAGGGAGCTGGATTTGCAAAAAAGAATAAAAGTGAAGTTAATCCAGAGTAGATAATATAGCTTTCAGGTTGTTTATAAATGAGGGATACCTCTTAATATTTTTTATTATCTTGGATCTTTGAATCTATTTCTCGTACGGACCTGTAATTCTTAGTAAAAACAAAAGTGATTATATAAAACTCAGTTTTCTGTCATGAAAATGAAATATTCCTTTGCTTAAATTGTGATCAGTTTAACAGTATTTCTATTTTTGATTGATACCTGAGGATAATATGAGCATAAGAAAAATAACCTTAGCCATTGCAATAGCATCATTGGCTTCCCCTGTTGTACACGCTGAATATGATATTAATTTGCTGAACGCCTTTACGAGCAGTAGCGGCGCGCGTTCAGGAAGTGCAGAGATTTTGGCCTATTCATCTCATCAAAATACCGTACTAAGTACGCTTGCAGGTAGCGATGGTTACGGTGTGCAAGTTTTAAGCTTAGGCGCTAGTGGCTCATTAACAGAACGAGGACTGATTGATTTTGGAACTGCATTTGGTACAACATCTGATATAAACAGTGCTTCATCGACTTCAATTGATCCCTTAGGCCGTGGTTTTGGTGTGGTTTCATTAATACCTACTAATAATGGTTCAACACAGGGTAAGCTAGGTTTTTTTGATTATAGATCCGGATCATTGGGAGTTATCAGTACTTTAGATGTTGGTTTTCATCCTGATAATGTTAAATTCTCTAAAGATGGTAATCGTTTGTTTATTGCAAATGAAGGTGAGCTCACTGTCGGTGGAGACAATGATGCAGCAGGGTCTGTCAGCATTGTTGATCTATCTAGCATTTCCAGTATTGCTGATGTTTCATCTTTAAATAGTAGTCATGTGAGTACTTTTGATTTTCAGGCAGCTAATTTGGCAATGGGGGTGTCGCTTGCTGGGTTGCGTATTAATGATAAAACGGCAACTGAACTGTATCGCCATATTGAGCCCGAATATATTACCGAGCTTGATAAACAGTTATATGTCAGCTTGCAAGAAAACAATGCAGTGGGGGTGTTTGATTTAGCATCAAATAAATGGACTGCTATTCATGATTTAGGCACGATTAAACAGACGATTGATGCATCTGACAAAGATGGTGCGCTGATTAATGATGTGGTTGCAGGGATGCCGATGCCTGACACCATTGCAAGTTTTAGCAATAAGGGTAATAAATATATTGTTACGGCTAATGAAGGTGACTTTCGGGGGGATGATGCGGATCGTGTTCGTGTAAAAGATATTGATAGCAGTGATATTGATGATGCGACAGAAGCAAAACTAAATGCTTTGTATGATGGTGATTTTACGGCTGATGATGCTTTGGGTCGACTTAGAGTTTCAAATATTGATGGGGATATCGATGGTGATGGGGATATTGATGTACTAACTATGCCTGGTACACGCTCAATGTCTATTTGGAATGCTACTACGGGTGAATTAGTTTCTGATACGGGGTCTTTAGAAGCATTACTTTTAAGCCTAGACCCAGATAAACACAATATGAACGGTGACCTGTCTGACTTTGACAAGCGATCTGATGATAAAGGTCCTGAGCCTGAAGCGTTGTTTGTTGCGGAAATTGATGGAAAACAAATTGCAATCGTTGGTATGGAACGTCAAAACGGATTGCTTTTATTTGATGTAACTGACCCTACATCGCCTTTTTTTGTAGGTTATGAAAATAGTTTTGAAGAAGGCTTGGTTTCACCTGAGTCATTATTATTAATTAATGCAGAAGATAACCCTACAGGGAAAATAGTATTGTTGGCCGGTTATGAAAATAATGGCGGCGGTATTGGTGTGTATTCGGTTGGAGCAAGTCCTGTCCCCGTCCCTTCGGCATTTATTCTAATGATCACTGCATTAGGAGGGTTAGTGAGTGTGAATCGCCAGCGTAAATTGAAAGGATAGTTTTAAAGATTGTAAAGTTAGGCTTTTGTAGTCTTGATGAAACAAAGTGGAATCAAGGTTTTTCTGTGAATTTCCTTGATTTCGTTTCACAGCATCAAGGCTACATATTTTAACTATTTTACATTTTAAAAATATAAGAAACCCTCTTTACGACTGATCTTTTTTGTTAGCCATGTGCGGCTCGCATTCAGAAAGCAAGTGCCTCATTTAAAACGATCTTAACAACTTGAATAAAATATTTACATATCTGCTAATCAATGTAGTTAATCAGTACCACAAAAGCCTTTTTTTCCGAGTGCTGTTTATTTTTTAAGATATTAATTTGTAACATAAAAGACATATATATTTCACTGATTTGTCACATAAATAACTTATAGTTTTTACAAGATTATTAAAATAATATTAACGAGGTTTAAGAAAATGAAAGTTACAAATAAAAGTATGATTGCTCTATTGGTAGGTAGTCTATTTGCTAATACTGCATATGCAACTACTGATTACTTCTCAGAAGCTAATTTAACGCTTGAAATTACAGGCTTTACTGATCAAAACGGGGTGATATATGATGTTTATAGTCAGCCTGCAGATATTTCAATTTCAGCTTTTGATAATAGTGCTGATAATGATTACTCGGTAAGCATCATTGGTGATGGATACGCGGATGGGGTGTCCACACCTTATGCAGACTCTAGTTTAATTGAGTTAGGTACGCAGGCAAGTGGTTATTCAGGTTCTCCTTATGCTTATGCACAATCAGATGCAACAGCAAGTGCCTACTGGGCCTTTGAAAACACCTCATTACTGAGTTACAGCGTTAATATGATCATGAGTTATTCTTATTTTGGTGAAGTTGAAACAGATACACCCACAGATGAACAAAATGGACGTGCATCTGTTGATATGTCTTTATTTGGTGATAATAATTTTAACCAAAATCTTAGCCTAACCATGGTGACTGGACTGGGCCAGAGTGCATTCTCTGGTTCAAGTACTATGGCTTTTAGCTTTTTGCTTGAAGGGAATGAAACAGAAAATGTTTATGCCAGCCTTTTTAGCTATGGTGAGAGTGAAACCGTTTCATCTGTTCCATTGCCAGCCTCAATTTTCTTTATGTTTCCTACCATGATAGGGCTTATAGCCTGTCGTAGAAGAGCGTAAGTTTCTTTTGTATATAACCCTTTCTGGTTACCTTTGGGTAATCAGCATTTGAAACATGTTGAATAATTATCTACCTGATTACGTATCAGTTTCAGCCAGTCCTTAATCATACTGTAGGTGCTTTAAGTCCTCTCCCCACCTTAGGGGCGAGGGCTTAAGAACAAAACCCTCACCCTCGCCAGGTTTAGCTGAAACTCATGGGTAATCAGGATTATCTATATCCTTAATATAACTTAAGAACAATACAATGAAAATAAAATCAAAACTAGCGGTATGTGTGGCCTCTATCTCAGCCACATTTTCACTTTCTGCGATAGCAGAAAATTCAGTCCCTGAACCAGATGAATCAGCACTTAACTGGTATGAACAAGGTGAAATGGCAACTCAACACGCCATGATCGATGCAAAAAATGCGCTAAGTAATAGTCGCAGAAGAGCTAAAAATATCATTCTATTTGTAGGTGATGGTATGGGGGTATCAACGGTAACGGCTGCTCGTATTTACGCTGGACAAATGAATGGAAAAACAGGTGAAGAAAACAGATTGTTTTTTGAAACATTCCCCTATCAGGCAATGGCTAAAACCTATAATACAAACCAACAAACTCCCGATTCTGCAGGGACGATGACGGCAATGATGACGGGAATGAAAAGTAAGGCAGGCGTTATTAGTGTTGGTCAAAATATGGCACGTGGCAATTGTTCAAATCTGGTTGGAAATACTTTAACAACGGCATTAGAGCATGCTGAAAAAATTGGTATGTCTACAGGGATTGTCAGCACAGCAAGACTAACCCACGCAACGCCTGCAGCTACTTACGCTCATGTTCCAGAACGTGGCTATGAAGATGACCGTGATGCTTCAAAATATGCTGATGTTTCTGGGTGTTCTGATATTGCATCGCAACTTATAGACCTGAAAGATCGTTATGGAAATGGTTTAGAAGTTGCTTTAGGCGGTGGTCGTAAAAACTTTATTCCACGTGTTGATGGTATTGATCCAGAAAATGGTGGTAAAGGCGAACGTTTAGATGGTCGAGATTTAACGAAAGAATGGTTGTCTGACTACCCAAACTCAGCTTACGTCTGGAATCAAGAGCAATTTAATGCAGTTGATACATCGACTACAGATCATTTATTAGGCTTGTTTAATATGAGTCATATGGAATACGAAGAAGATCGAATAAATGATGCGGGTGGTGAACCTTCTTTATCTGATATGACTGGTAAAGCGATTGAGGTTTTGGAAAAAAACAAAAAAGGTTTTTTCTTACAAGTTGAATCAGGTCGTATTGACCATGCCCATCATGCGGGTAACGCTCAAAGAGCTTTAATGGACACCGTTGAGTTTGCAAATGCTGTTCAAAAAGCTTACGAAATGACGGACCCTAAAGATACTTTGATCATTGTTACTGCTGACCATAGCCATGTATTTACTATTGCTGGTTACCCAACACGAGGTAACCCAATTCTAGGTAAAGTGATTGGAAATGACAGTGCGGGCAATCCAAATCCAGAGCATGCGTTAGCAAAAGATGATATGCCATATACAACTTTAGGGTATACCAATGGCTTAGGTTTTGCTGACTTAGCAGTAGGTGGTGATACACGTTATGCAGAAGCGGGCGCAGCAGGTGAAAGAACTGACTTGACTGATGTAGATACTGAAAACCAAGGATTTCATCAAGAAGCAATGGTGCCTTTAGGTTCTGAAACACATGCTGCTGAAGATGTGGCTGTGTACGCAAGTGGCCCAGGCGCAAGTTTGTTTCAAGGTACTGTTGAGCAAAATGTAATTTTTCATGTGATGAATAAAGCAGGACGTTTAAGCAAACGCTCAAAACTAGCACCGATTAAATAAGATCATGAAAGCTGCTTAAATTGTTAAGCAGGAAAAGTTATGGGGGAAAGGGTTAATTAACTGAATTAACTCTTTTCCCTTTTTAATTTAGTTTGAAATAAATAAAAGATATGAAAATGACAACTGGACAATATATTGTTTTAATCATGACATTATTAAATATAAGCAATTTAAATGCAGAAATAATGGATGTTTCCTGTGTTTACGAAACGACTGAAAACCATAGTGAAGAGTCTGACCGTCATCATCACAAAACTGAAACAGAAGTGATGAAATGGTATTTTTGGCGAACAGGAAATGAAATTGAAGTATCCAATAGCACTCAGAGTTTTGGAGAGAAATGGGTATTAAGCAACAGTAATAATATTTATTACCAAGCGATATATCATGACAAACAATTTTTATTGGATTTCCAGCCAGCAGATTTAAAAATTTTAGGGCAACAGACACGTTGGCAGGATAAATCAACGTTATTTCCTAAAAGATTGTTGAAACAATTAACTGTAAAAGAAATTGGGAAATTTAAGCAATATAAGATGGTTTCTTATCGAGGCAAAGTTGCTGGTGTGGATTATCAAGTCACTTGGTTACCAGAGCTAGATATACCAGCTAGTGTTGTTAAAAAAGTATTAGGGAAACGAGTAATAACGGAACTAAAAGAAGTTTATCTACTTAAAGGCTCGCCTTACCAGAGGATAACAACAGAAAAATATGATGATATGGATTATGCCGACATAGGTGATAATGAAAGTCACCCCATTGTTGCGCAATTGCAAAAAAATAGTGGGATAGGTTATTTTCATCAACATTAGAGCAAGACGCTGGGTTAGTTTTATCGCTACGCAAAAAACTAACCCAATCTTCCAACCCGTTTTGTGAGAAAACTAGCGGTATTTATTTGATTTTTAGTTCTTTGTACGTTTAGCAAAGCCAACTAATGCAAATAACCCTGAACTAAAAAACCACACAGCAGTAGGGATAGGGACTACAGTTGGTGTAAATTCAGCATTAACAGAAAAAGATGAATCAGCAATTTGAAAATAAGGGTTTGCTTTTGCAACAATTCGATAGGCACCAGCAGTTAAAATACTGTTAAATTCGGGGTATTTTTCCTCGTAACTACCGTCTGAGACTGCAACAGAATCACTAAATAGTAGATTGCTATTGATTATATCTGTACCACTGTATAGTTTTATCGATGCATCACCAGAGCCAAATGTTTGATCGATACCCTCTAAGTAACCTGTCAGAGCCAGAGAGCTTTCGATTGAAAGATTGAAGGTAATATCAAATATTGATTCACGAAATGAGAAGCCAAAATCAGAATAGGCAAAACCTGAGCCACTGGCAGAAAAGCCCGTTGAGGTTAAGCTTGATGCTTGCCCTGTCACTGAAAAGTCCGCAAAAGGGGTTTCTGATCCTGGGAGAATAGTATCATTATAGCCATTACCCTCTCCATCGTCCCCGCCTAAAACGATCTGTCTGTTATCGCTGAGGTATGAAACTGTAGCAAAGCTAGTGTTGCTATAGCTAAGAGCGAGTAGCAAAAAAATGGTGGAATTTAAGCGAAATGAAGAAAATTGTTTAAAGTTCATTTTTGGTTTCCTTAGTATTTGTAATTTATAAAAGTGAAGCAAAAAATAGACCTAATAATATTTTTTTGGTAACTAATTTTAATATTTTTTTAATATCAATGGTTTACTTGTAATTGGTGGTGGGACTGTTCGGATTTAAGCTGTATTTAAAGAGACTAAGCTATTAGTTAATAGGGTATATCACCTAATAATGGGGCAACTAAGCGACTTCTTCTACTGAGCTAGCTATCTTTTGTATAACAGTAGAGACTGTCTGATTGTCTTTTTGCTTTTATTGGGAATATGGTGGATATAAAAAAGAGCTATAGTTTTAGTGTGTGGCTGTAGAGCAAGCTGAAGCCTGCCCTACAATTAATAGTTTTTGTTTATGTAGCTCTATCGCTTAAGCTTGCTTTGAAGCATTTTATTGACTTCACCGGGATTAGCCTTACCCTGACTGGCTTTCATTACTTGCCCTACAAAAAAGCCAAAGACTTTATCTTTACCGCTTAAATATTGTTCAACTTGGCCTGAATTATCTGCAATAATTTTATCAATAATGGCTTCAATAGCACCGCTATCAGTAATTTGTTTTAAACCTTGTTGATCAATGACTTCATCAGTACTTAAATCACTTTCCCATAAAGCATCAAAGACTTGTTTAGCAATTTTTCCAGAAATAGTATTGTCAGCTATGCGTTTAAGTAAGCCTGCTAAACGTTCTGCACTAATAGGTGCGTCAGCTATTTCAAGGTTAGCTTTATTTAAAGCACCTAGAAAATTGCCACTAACCCAGTTAGTACATAACTTTGCTTCACAACCAGACTCTTTAACAACTATTTCATAGTAATCAGCTAATTGACGAGATGAGGTTAATATAGTGGCGGCTTCAACATCTTGACCATACTGTTCTATAAATCGTTGTTTTTTTACTGCAGGTAATTCAGGTAAATCTGCTTTAACTTGAGCTCTTAACTCATCGGTAATTTCAACGGGTAATAAATCAGGATCTGGAAAGTAGCGATAATCATTCGCTTCTTCTTTGCTACGCATAGAGCGCGTTTCATTTTTATCTGCATCGTAGAGACGAGTTTCTTGTACTACCGAACCGCCACCTTCAATCAAATCAATTTGTCTTTCTACTTCAATATTAATAGCTTTTTCAACAAACTTAAAAGAGTTAATATTTTTTAGTTCAGCTCTAGTGCCGTATTCTTCTTGGCCTTTTGGGCGAACAGAAACGTTAGCATCACAACGGAAAGAGCCCTCTTGCATATTGCCATCACAAATTTCAAGATAACGGACTAATTCGTGGATTTTACGCATATAAGCAACGGCTTCTTTAGCGTTACGCATATCGGGTTCTGAAACGATTTCTAGTAACGGTGTGCCAGCACGGTTTAAATCAATACCCGTTAAGCCATGAAAGTCTTCATGTAATGATTTACCTGCATCCTCTTCTAAATGCGCGCGCGTTACACCAATACGTTTAGTTTCGCCGTCGACTTCAATATCTAAATGGCCGATACCAACAATAGGTAGTTCCATTTGACTGATTTGATAGCCTTTGGGTAAATCAGGGTAAAAATAGTTTTTTCTAGCAAAGACTGAATGATCAGCCACTTCAGCTTCAATCGCCATTCCAAACTTAACCGCCATACGAACAGCTTCTTTATTTAGTACAGGTAATACACCTGGTAAGCCTAAATCAACAGCACAAGCTTGAGTATTTGGTTCCGCGCCATAGGCGGTTGAAGCAGCAGAAAATATTTTAGATTTTGTTGCCATTTGAGCATGGATTTCTAGCCCAATTACTGTTTCCCATTCCATCATATTTTCCTTATTCAAAACCTTTAGGTGTTTGTAAATGCCAGTCAGTGACTTGTTGATATTTGTGAGCAATATTTAATAAGCGATCTTCGCTAAAGTAATCACCAATCACTTGTAAACCAACAGGTTTGTTATCAACTAAACCAGCAGGCAGTGACATAGCTGGTAAGCCAGCTAAATTAACAGCAATAGTATAAATATCTGCCAAATACATTTCGATAGGATCATTTGTTTTTTCACCCATACCAAAAGCAGTAGACGGTGAAACAGGCCCCATTAATACATCAACTTCAGAGAGTGCTTTGCTAAAATCTTCAGAAATTAAACGACGGACTTTTTGTGCCTTAATATAGTAAGCATCGTAATAACCTGCGGATAAAGCATAAGTACCCATTAAAATACGGCGTTTCACTTCTGAGCCAAAGGCTTCACCCCGCGAACGAATATATAAATCATTTAGGTCGGCTGGATCGTCACAGCGATAACCATAACGTACACCATCATAACGAGATAGGTTAGCAGAGCACTCTGCTGAAGCGATCACGTAATAAGCAGGGATTGCCAGTTTCATATTAGGCAGTGAAACTTCTTTAACCTCAGCGCCTAGTTTTTTGTATTCATTAACCGCGGTTTCTATTGCTGCGGCAATATCACTATTTAAGCCTTCACTAAAGAATTCTTTAGGTAGACCAATTTTTAAACCTTCCAAGCTGTTGTTTAATCCAGCTGAATAATTGGGTACTTCACGGTCTACACTGGTCGAGTCTTTAGTATCAAACCCAGCCATTGTTTGCATTAAAATAGCCGCATCCTCAGCAGATCTGGCCATTGGGCCACCTTGATCTAAACTGGATGCAAAAGCAATCATGCCATAACGAGAAACACGACCATAAGTTGGTTTTAAGCCTGTAATACCACATAAAGCAGCAGGTTGGCGTATTGAACCGCCTGTATCTGTACCTGTAACTGCAGGTGATAAACGCGCTGCAACTGCAGCAGCAGAACCACCAGAAGAACCGCCGGGAACAGTGCTAGTATCCCAAGGGTTTTGTACTGCACCGTAAAAGCTGGTTTCATTGGATGAGCCCATAGCAAACTCATCCATATTTAATTTACCTAGCATGACGGCACCAGCAGAATTGAATTTTTCAATGACCGTTGCGTTATAAGGTGCTATAAAATTATCCAGCATTTTTGAGCCACAGGTTGTTTTAACACCTTGAGTACAAAAAATATCTTTCTGAGCGATGGGAATACCCGTTAACAAACCTGCATCAGCTGAAGCTAATTGGCCGTCTGCTAATTTAGCTTGTTCCAGTGCAAAATCTTCTGCAACACTGATAAAGCAGTTAAGGTCTTGGTATTTTTTTATTCTATCTAAATAAGCTTGGGTTAGTTCAACGCTGGAATATTCTTTGTCGCGCAGTCCTTTGGCAAGTTCTGTGATGGTTTTGTTATGCATAATTATTCCGTTAGTCGAGAACTTTAGGGACGAGGTATAGCCCTGCTTCTATTTGAGGCGCTATAGCCTGAAAGTTTTCGCGTTGATTTTTTTCTGTTGCTACGTCAGGACGTAAACGCTGCATTTGATCCATAGGGTGAGCCATGGGTTGAATATCATCCGTATTTGTTTCACCCATTTGAGTCATTAAATCTAACATATTAGATAAATCGCTGGCATAAGCATTAATATCAGATTCATCAATTCCTAGTCTTGCCAAGTAGGCAATTTTCTTCACTTCGTCGGTTGTTAACGACATATTTAGCTCCAAATGATACTTTATTTAAATATGATACTTTATATCTTGCCCAAATACCCACTAGATTGTTAAAGTAGATAAATTTTATATCGCCAAGGATACTGTAAAAGATGTTCAAAAGACTACGCGGACTTTTTTCTAATGATTTATCAATTGATCTAGGTACCGCTAATACCTTAATTTATATTCCTGGACAGGGCATTGTTCTGAATGAGCCATCGGTTGTGGCAATTAAGGAAGATAGGATTCGAGGAGCAAAAACAATTGCAGCTGTAGGAACAGATGCAAAAATGATGTTAGGTCGGACGCCTGGAAATATTACTGCAATTAGACCTTTAAAAGATGGCGTAATTGCTGATTTTGCTGTGACTGAACGGATGCTTCGCTTTTTTATTGAAAAAGTTCATGAATCTAAACTATTACGCCCAAGTCCACGGATTTTAATTTGCGTACCTTGTGGCTCAACTCAGGTTGAGCGTCGTGCTATTCGTGAATCTGCAGCCATGGCTGGGGCAAGAGAAGTTTATTTGATAGAAGAACCTATGTCAGCCGCTGTAGGCGCTGGTATGCCCGTTGATCAGGCACAAGGCACCATGGTATTGGATATTGGTGGGGGGACTTCAGAAGTTGCTGTTATTTCATTAAACGGTATTGTTTATTCCGCATCAGTCAGAATTGGTGGCGATCGTTTTGATGACGCGATTATCAATTATGTGCGTAGAAATTACGGTACTTTAATTGGTGAGGCAACGGCTGAAAAAATTAAGAAAGAAATTGGTACAGCTTACCCAGGAAGTGAAGTCAAAGAAATTAAAATTACAGGCCGTAATTTGGCAGAAGGCGTGCCACGTAGTTTTTCTTTGAATAGTAATGAAATTTTAGAAGCTTTGCAGGAACCTTTGTCAGGTATCGTCGGATCAGTAAAAGTTGCTTTAGAACAAACGCCGCCAGAACTAGGTGCCGATGTAGCTGAGCGAGGTATTGTACTAACAGGCGGCGGTGCTTTGTTAGCGGATATTGATCGGTTAATTTCTGAAGAAACAGGATTGCCTGTTTTTATAGCCGATGACCCTCTTACTTGTGTTGCAAGAGGCGGTGGTATGGTATTGGAAATGTTGGATGAAAAAGGGCTTTCTGCTTTTTCACTAGAATAAAATAATTTGATGTTAGATTAAAGTGGCTAGGCTTAATGTCTGGCCATTTTTGTTTTTAGAACAAGCAAGTTTTGATATTTTTTCTTGTTGGTTTTTAATTTTTTAATAAATAATTTTTATCTTAGGAGCTTCTCATAAAACTTTTATTTGCTTCTGGCCCTTCACTTAATACGCGTTTATTAATTGTTGTGCTAATTTCTGTTGTATTGCTGGCGATAGATCACCGTAGTTCTAGAATGGATAACACGAGATCAGTTTTATCTGTACTTATCTATCCAGTTCAAAGATTGGTGAGCATACCTGTGGAGCTGATAGAACAAGTTAATGATACGGTCGTATCATATACAGCATTAAAAAAAGAAAATATAACCTTAAAAGAAAGACAACTGATCAATAGCATTAAACTGTTAAAGCTTGAATCCTTAGAAAATGAAAATATTCGCTTAAGAGGCTTGCTGGAAAACTCATTTAAATTAGATGAACAAGTGTTGGTTGCAGAGTTATTATCTGTTAATTTAGTACCTTATGAGCATGTGATGGTGGTCAATAAAGGTTCTCGGTTCGGAGTGCATGAAAAACAATCAGTTTTAGATGCCAATGGTATTGTCGGGCAGGTTATTCGCTCCTTACCCTTGAGTTCTGAAGTGATGCTAATTACTGATCCAAACCACGCCATTCCCGTGCAGGTCAACCGAAATGGTTTGCGAACCATTGCTATTGGAAGTGGCCAGCTGGATCGGTTAAATTTACCTTTTTTACCTAATAATGCCGATATTCAGCCAGGTGACTTATTAGTCTCCTCGGGCTTAGGCGGTGCTTTCCCACAAGGATACCCGGTTGCTGTGGTTGATAAGGTTACCCCCCAGCCAAATAAGCCTTTTGCCAATATTTATGCTACACCAAAAGCCAAGTTAGATAGAATCAGAGAGATACTGGTTGTATGGAGTGATTCAACACCCATTCCTTTATTAAGTCCTGAAGTCGAGACTGAGCCAGCAGCTAATGAATAAAGACCAATACAGTAAACGATATTTTTTGACTTTACTTATAGCAATGAGTTTGAATATTTTGCCCCTATCGAATCTGGTGAAAAGTTTGAACCCAGACTGGGTTTTATTAGTTTTAATTTATTGGACTTTAGCCGTACCTGAACGGGTGGGCGTTTTTAATGCCTGGTTTTTGGGCTTATTTGTTGATGTTTTAACAGGACGGCTCTTTGGCATGCATGGCTTAATTTATGCTTTAGTTAATTACACCTGTTTAAAGTTTCATCGTCGACTAAGACATTATCCCGTTGTACAACAAGCATTATTCGTATTTTTCTGTTTGTTGCTTTCTCAGGTTATGGTGTTCTGGATTGAAAATATTCAGGGTACTGCAGGTTTAACGTGGCTTTTCTGGGTGCCAGTTTTCACTGGAACGTTATGCTGGCCTTTTATTTATGCAGGGTTACGCTGGATTAGAATATTGGGACATATAGGATAATATGCATCAACAGTATTCAATGAAAGACCCGTTAGCTGAAAACCGGATCTTTCTCAGCCGAACGGTTGCTATTTTTATTATTATTTTGGTACTGGTCAGTGGACTGGTTGGACGCTTGATATATTTACAGGTTGCAGGGCATGAGCATTATTCGACCATGGCCAAATCAAATCGTATCAAAATTGTTCCCTTACCACCGACTCGAGGCATTATTTATGATAGAAACGGAAAAGTTTTAGCTGAAAATATTCCCTCCTATAGCTTAGAACTTATTCCTGAACAAATTAAAGACCTGGATGAAACTTTACTACGGTTACAGAAATTACTGGAAATTTCTGATGAGAAAATAGCCCAGTTTTTAAAGCACAAACACCGTTCAAAACGTTTTTCCAGTATCCCTTTGTTATTACGAATGAGTGATGAGAAAGTGGCAAAATTTGCTGTCGTCAGGCCTTATTTCCCAGGTGTTGATGTGCATGCGCGCTTGGTTCGGCATTACCCTTATAAAGAATTAACTTCCCATGTGGTTGGGTATGTTGGCCGGATTAATGAAAAAGAATTAAAAACACTCCCTGTTTCAGAATATAGAGGGACGCATCATGTGGGAAAAATAGGAGTAGAGAAAACCTATGAATCTCAATTGCATGGACAAACAGGTTATTCAGAAATTGAAACAAACGCTCAACGACGCGCAGTAAAAACCGTTGAATCTTCTGACCCTGTTCCTGGAGATAATTTACATTTAACCTTAGATATAGATCTGCAGAAAACAGCTTATGATGCTTTGGAAGGTTATAACGGCGCGATTGTTGCGATAGAGGTTAAAACGGGGGATGTACTGGTTTTTGCCAGTCGTCCTGGCTATGATCCCAATCCCTTTGTTTATGGTATTAGCAGGAAAGCTTATAAAGCTTTACAACAATCTGATGATCAGCCTTTATTTAATCGTGCATTAAGAGGGCAATATCCACCAGGCTCAACAGTTAAACCTTTTATTGGTTTGGCAGGTCTTGAATATAATGTCACCGACTTTAAGCATAAGCTTTATTGCCCCGGATATTACCAGCTTCCCAAAGTGAATCATAAATACAGAGATTGGAAACCATGGGGACATGGTGCGGTTGATTTAGATGATGCTATTACCCAGTCTTGTGATGTTTATTTTTATGATTTAGCACGGACATTAGGTATTGATAAGCTTCATGCGTTTTTACAATACTTTGGCTTTGGTGAAAAAACAGGAATAGACCTCGTGGGCGAAAAAGCGGGGTTATTACCCTCTAAAGAATGGAAAAAGAGAGTAAAAAAAGAACCCTGGTATCCTGGAGAAACCTTAATTACGGGTATTGGGCAAGGGTTTATGCAAGTAACACCCGTGCAGTTAGCGAGGGCAACGGCTACTTTGGCTAACCGAGGTCATATTGTTACACCTTATTTAGTAGATAAAAATTACAATCTATCACGAGGTATTCTGCCGCCATCAAGCCCGATAAAATTGAACCAGAAGAATGTTGATGATGTGGTTTCTGCAATGGTTAACGTAGTGCATGGTGCAAGAGGGACGGCAAGAACCTTAAAAAAAGGAATTAATTATCAAATAGCGGGGAAAACAGGGACAGCTCAAGTTTTTACTGTAAAGCAGGAAGAGAAATACAATGAGGATGAAATTGCCTTTAAAAATAGAGATCATGCCCTTTTTATGTCTTTTGCACCTGCAAATGCCCCACAAATAGCTGTTGCTGTTATTGTGGAAAATGGTGGGCATGGTGGCTCTGTAGCGGCACCTATCGCTGGTAAAATAATGAAACAGTTTTTAATGCCTGGGGAAGATATTAATGAAAAATGAAACAAGAAGTGAGCAGTTTCATACACCTTCAGTTATAGGTATATTACTCAGAAAATTGCATATCGATATTCCACTTTTTGTGGGGTTAGTTTTGGCTTGTTCTCTAAGTTTTTTGATTTTGTATAGTGCGAGTGGGGAAGATACGGCTGCATTAGCTAAGCAAGCGACTAGAATAGCATTGGCTTTTTTTGTAATGATTGTTTTGGCACATATTAATCCACAGCAGTTTCATAGGCACTCCGCTAAATTGTATATTTTAGGCGTAATATTGTTACTTGCCGTATTGTTTTTTGGGCATGTTGGGATGGGAGCACAGCGTTGGTTGAATCTTGGTTTTTTCCGTTTTCAGCCTTCAGAAATGATTAAAATAACCATGCCCATGATGATTGCCTGGTTTATGTCAAGTTACACCTTGCCCCCTAAAACTAAACAATTAGTTATTGCCA